>ERZ791571.1249-NODE-1249-length-12707-cov-3.477553_pt1 | contig 12707 bp, 7 predicted proteins | sample MGYA00509972_ERZ791571 | MGnify/ENA primary metagenome ERZ791571 (study PRJEB30046, sample SAMN00791936) | human gut metagenome | study: EMG produced TPA metagenomics assembly of the A metagenome-wide association study of gut microbiota in type 2... | reverse complement strand
TTAAGCCTCGTCACGCCGATGGTACTGCGTAACAGTGGGAGAGTAGGTAGCCGCCATTTTTAGAGAAGCCCTTCCGGTAGAAATACCAGAAGGGCTTTATTGTTTTGGATACTTTCGGAATTTAAGCACACATCATCCACAAGCTTCAAATCTCCTCTCCTGTTCTGCTAAAAAACAAACGAGACCGGACAATCTTTTAATAATACTATTTTTCAGTATCCTTTTCAGCCTCTTTTTCCTTCAATTTCATTCTTTTTCCTTCTGTTTTATTTAAAATCCCATATTTTGCCAAGACTAAATACCCTTTCAAAATTGAACTACTTTTTCAAAATGGAAAGGTCGGCTCTGTTATTATATATTTCCTTCTTCTTTATATATGTCTGATAATCAATTTGTTGCTATTTCTTTTAGAGTTTTGGCACGCATTTGGCATAATACATTGCAAGTATTATAATAATAAATATTTAAAAGATTAAAGACATGGAGATAACACTATCATTTGTTTTTTGCCTCTTGAGCGGCTTTGCCTGTTTCTGGCTATTTTGGAAATGTGTAGACTGGTTTGAAAAGATCTAGAAGAGGAAAGGAGAATTATGTACACAGCATTATTTGTATTAGGTATTGCGATCTTCGGTTATTTGATGTATGTACTCATCAGACCCGAAAAGTTTTAAAGTTATACAGTTTAAGGTAAAAGTATGAATACAGAAATTTTAGGTGTGGTCGCACAAGTTGCCTTGATGGTGATTTTGGCTTATCCACTAGGAAGATACATTGCCAAGGTTTATAAAGGAGAGAAAACCTGGTCGGATTTCATGGCTCCTATTGAAAGGGTCATTTATAAAGTATGCGGAATTGACCCTAAAGAAGAAATGAACTGGAAACAGTTCCTGAAAGCATTATTGATATTGAATGCATTTTGGTTCGTATGGGGAATGGTATTGCTGGTTTCGCAAGGATGGTTACCTTTAAATCCGGATGGCAACGGTCCCCAAACGCCGGATCAGGCTTTTAATACCTGTATCAGTTTTATGGTGAACTGTAACTTGCAGCACTATAGTGGTGAAAGCGGATTGACTTATTTCACACAGCTGTTTGTCATTATGCTCTTCCAGTTTATTACCGCTGCAACCGGTATGGCTGCTATGGCTGGTATTATGAAGAGTATGGCTGCCAAGACAACAAAAACAATCGGTAACTTCTGGCATTTTTTGGTAGTGAGCTGTACACGTATCCTGTTACCGCTTTCTTTGATTGTAGGTTTCATCCTGATTCTTCAGGGAACCCCGATGGGATTCGACGGAAAAATGAAGGTAACTACCCTCGAAGGACAGGAACAGATGGTTTCGCAAGGACCTGCGGCTGCCATTGTGCCCATTAAACAATTAGGAACGAATGGAGGCGGTTACTTTGGTGTGAACTCTTCTCATCCGTTGGAAAATCCGACTTATCTTACCAATATGGTGGAGTGCTGGTCTATCTTGATTATTCCGATGGCAATGGTACTTGCATTAGGGTTTTATACTCGTAGAAAGAAACTGGCTTATAGTATTTTCGGAGTGATGCTCTTTGCTTTCCTGGTAGGCGTCTGTATCAATGTCAGTCAGGAAATGGGTGGAAATCCCCGTATCGATGAACTGGGAATTGCGCAGGATAACGGTGCGATGGAAGGTAAGGAAGTTCGTTTGGGTGCCGGAGCTACAGCACTTTGGAGCATTGTGACTACTGTTACTTCCAATGGTTCGGTGAATGGTATGCATGATTCTACTATGCCGTTGTCAGGTATGATGGAGATGCTGAATATGCAGATTAATACTTGGTTCGGCGGTGTAGGCGTAGGTTGGATGAATTATTATACGTTCATTATTATCGCGGTATTTATCAGCGGTTTGATGGTAGGTCGTACCCCGGAATTTCTCGGAAAGAAAGTAGAAGCCCGTGAAATGAAAATAGCTACGATAGTAGCACTGCTTCATCCATTTGTCATATTAGTGTTCACAGCAATCTCAAGTTATATATATGTACATCATCCTGACTTTGTGGAAAGCGAGGGCGGTTGGCTGAACAATCTTGGATTCCACGGCTTGAGTGAGCAGCTTTATGAGTATACATCTTGTGCCGCTAACAATGGTTCCGGCTTTGAAGGACTGGGAGATAATACTTATTTCTGGAACTGGACCTGTGGTATTGTACTTATTCTTAGCCGATTCCTGCCTATTATCGGACAAGTTGCCATTGCCGGCCTGCTGGCTCAGAAGAAGTTCATTCCCGAGAGTGCCGGAACACTGAAGACTGATACGCTGACTTTCGGAATAATGACGTTTGTCGTTATCTTCATTGTGGCTGCTCTGTCCTTCTTCCCGGTACACGCTTTGAGTACAATTGCCGAACATTTAAGTTTGTAATTCTGAATTAGAGAAGATATGAAAAATATGAAATCAGCTTCTTTGTTTCAAAAGGAGCAAGTTATAGAAAGCCTGAAACAATCATTCGTGAAGCTAAACCCGCGACTGATGATAAAGAACCCGATCATGTATACGGTAGAGGTGGCTACAGTGGTCATGTTGTTTGTGACACTTTACTCCATCATCAATCCCTCTCAGGGTTCGTTTGCCTACAACATAGCTGTGTTTATCATTCTGTTTATTACACTGCTGTTTGCCAATTTTGCCGAAGCGATTGCCGAAGCACGGGGAAAAGCGCAAGCCGACAGCCTGCGTAAAACACGGGAAGAGACACCTGCCAAAAAGGTGGAAGGTAATCAAATAGTGACTGTAAGTTCTTCACAGCTAAAGAAAGGAGATGTGTTTGTCTGTGAAGCCGGAGACGTGATTCCGTCCGATGGGGAAATAATCGAAGGATTGGCCTCTATCGATGAAAGTGCGATTACAGGTGAGTCTGCTCCGGTGATCCGGGAGGCGGGCGGCGATAAAAGCTCAGTGACGGGAGGTACGAAAGTATTGTCCGATCATATAAAAGTAATGGTGACCACCCAACCGGGAGAAAGTTTTCTGGATAAAATGATTGCACTGGTGGAAGGTGCGTCTCGTCAGAAAACTCCGAATGAGATAGCACTGACTATTCTGCTGGCTGGTTTTACACTTGTCTTTGTCATTGTGTGTGTGACGTTAAAACCGTTTGCCGATTACAGCAATACTGTCATTACCATTGCTTCACTTATTTCTTTGTTTGTGTGTCTGATTCCGACAACAATCGGAGGACTTCTTTCCGCTATCGGTATTGCCGGTATGGACCGTGCACTACGTGCGAATGTGATAACAAAATCGGGTAAGGCAGTGGAAACTGCCGGCGATATTGATACCTTGTTGCTGGATAAGACCGGAACTATCACCATCGGTAATCGTAAAGCTACCCATTTTCACACTGCGCCGGGCATTGATCTGCACGCTTTTGTAGAAAACTGTCTGCTTTCTTCTCTGTCCGATGAAACTCCGGAAGGCAAATCAATCGTAGAACTGGGACGTGAATCAGGTATCCGTATGCGCAGCTTGAATACGACAGGCGCACGAATGATTAAGTTTACAGCCGAAACCAAATGCTCGGGTGTCGATTTGCCGGACGGAACTCAGATTCGTAAAGGGGCTTTTGATGCTATCCGTAAGATTGTGGAAACTGCCGGAAACAAATTCCCCGAAGAAGTGGAAAAGGTGATCGCTGCTATTTCAAGCAATGGTGGTACGCCGTTGGTGGTATGTGTTAATCGGAAAGTGACGGGTGTTATCGAATTGCAGGATATCATCAAGCCGGGTATTCAGGAACGTTTCGAACGCTTGCGCAAAATGGGAGTGAAGACAGTGATGGTGACCGGTGATAACCCGCTGACTGCCAAATATATTGCAGAAAAGGCAGGTGTCGATGATTTTATTGCCGAAGCGAAGCCGGAAGATAAAATGGAATATATCAAGAAGGAACAACAGTCCGGCAAACTGGTGGCAATGATGGGGGACGGTACGAATGATGCTCCCGCTTTGGCTCAGGCGAATGTCGGAGTAGCAATGAACAGTGGTACGCAGGCTGCAAAGGAAGCCGGCAATATGGTAGATCTGGATAATGATCCTACCAAACTGATCGAGATTGTGGAAATCGGTAAGCAGTTGCTGATGACCCGTGGAACACTGACTACTTTCTCTATCGCCAACGATGTGGCTAAATATTTTGCCATTGTCCCCGCCTTGTTTATGGTGGCTATCCCCGAACTGGCGGCGTTGAATATCATGCAGTTGCATAGTCCTGAGAGTGCGATCCTTTCGGCAGTCATCTTCAATGCGATTATTATTCCGATCTTGATTCCGTTGGCTTTGCGTGGCGTTCAGTACAAGCCGATAGGTGCAAGTGCTTTGCTTCGCCGGAATCTGCTGATTTACGGTGTAGGTGGTGTGATTGCTCCGTTTATCGGAATTAAACTGATTGATTTATTAGTAGGTTTATTCTTTTAATTAAAAAACAATAGCGATGAAAACTTTATTTAAATCACTAAAGATAACTCTTGTTTTCTGTGTCTTTTTCTCCGTATTCTATATTCTTATTTTGTGGTTGTTTGCACAAGTGGCAGGACCTAATAAGGGAAATGCTGAAGTTGCCACACTGGATGGAAAAGTGGTGGGTGCGGCCAATGTCGGTCAGATGTTTACAAAAGATATTTATTTCTGGGGACGTCCTTCGTGTGCCGGAGACGGTTATGATGCTTCTAGTTCGTCCGGCAGCAACAAAGGACCCACGAATCCCGAATATCTGGCTGAAGTGGAAGCGCGTATCGATACGTTCCTTGTACATCATCCCTATCTGAGCCGTAAAGATGTTCCGGCGGAGATGGTAACGGCGAGTGCCTCCGGTCTCGACCCTAATATTACTCCGCAATGTGCATATGTGCAGGTAAAGAGAGTGGCACAGGCACGTGGACTGACTGAAAATCAAGTGAAAGAAATCGTTGATCAAAGTGTGGAGAAGCCTTTACTCGGAATTTTCGGAACGGAGAAAATAAATGTGCTGAAGCTGAATATAGCACTTGAAGAGAATAAATAACCAAACACTGGGCGGCGTGCCTGTCCGAATCGTTTTAGTTATTTATTGCGGTTCAAATAAACAGGGCTGGACAGGGCGCTGCTCTTTTTTAGAAACATAAAATAAAAAGATAAATATGAAGAGTTTTTTTAGTAAGAAGATTGTTGTAGGAGCATTGGTTGCGGCAACTGTATGCGTATCGGGTATAACGGATGCAAAAGCACAGGAATTTGCTGTGCAGGGAGATATTGTCAGTTCCTATGTCTGGCGGGGAATGTATCAGGGTGGAGGTGCGGCTTTTCAACCCACGCTGGGGTTTGGGTTCGATAATTTTTCTGTTACCGCATGGGGATCTACTAATTTCAGTGGGGGGAATAAAGAACTGGATCTGACTCTTGCCTATAAGTTTGGTGAGGCAGGACCTACGCTGACGGTTGCCGATTTGTGGTGGGAAGGTGAAGGGGCATATAAATATTTTAATTTTAAGAGCCACGAGACGGGACATCATTTTGAGGCGGGATTGGCTTATACGTTGCCCGTAGAGAAGTTTCCCCTGTCCGTAGCGTGGTATACGATGTTTGCCGGAAAAGACAAGAAGCTGAATGATAGCGGAGAACTGAAGCAGAATTATTCCTCCTATCTGGAACTGAACTATCCTTTCAGTGTGAAAAATGTCGATTTAAATGTAACTTGCGGCGCAGTGCCGTATAAGGCGGAGGGTATCTACACGAATAGTGGCTTCGCCGTGACTAATGTAGCTTTAAAAGGAATGACAGAGATAAAAATTAATGATAAGTTTTCATTGCCGATATTTGCACAGGCTATATGGAATCCATGTGTTGAAGATGCTTTTTTGGTTTTTGGCGTAACTTTAAGACCATAGATATAAACTCATGAATTTTTATTATGCAGAAACCCGTGGTGATCGTGATGATTACTACGGGTTGAAATAGTTTATAAACAGCAATTAATGAAATGGATATGGATAGAGAACAGAGTGTACAACATTTTTTGGATCTGATCAAGAAGTCTCATCGAGGCAAGTTTAAAATCTATATCGGCATGATAGCCGGTGTAGGGAAGTCTTACCGTATGCTTCAGGAGGCTCATGAACTGCTGGAGAATGGGGTGGATGTACAAATCGGCTATATTGAAACTCACGGACGTGCCGGAACGGAGGCTCTGATGCAGGGACTGCCTGTGATCCCCCGACGTAAAATTTTCTATAAAGGAAAAGAGTTGGAGGAAATGGATGTGGACGCCATTATCCGCCTTCATCCCGAGATTGTGATTGTGGACGAACTGGCACACACCAATGTGGAAGGCAGTTTGAACGAGAAACGTTGGCAGGATGTGATGACTCTGTTGGATGAGGGGATTAATGTGATTTCCGCAATCAATATCCAGCATATCGAGAGTGTGAATGAAGAAGTGCAGGAGATTACAGGGATCGAGGTGAAAGAACGGGTGCCGGACAGTGTGCTTCAGGAAGCGGATGAAGTGGTGAATATCGACTTGACAGCGGAAGAACTGATCTCGCGTCTGAAAGCAGGAAAGATATACCGTCCGGAAAAGATTCAGACAGCACTGGATAATTTCTTCCGGACCGAGAATATCCTTCAACTGCGGGAACTGGCTCTGAAGGAAGTGGCGCTCCGGGTGGAGAAGAAGGTGGAGAATGAGGTTGTGATGGGTGTTTCGGTCGGAATCAGGCATGAGAAGTTCATGGCTTGTATCAGTAGTCATGAGAAAACACCCAGGAGGATTATCCGGAAGGCGGCACGTCTGGCAACACGATATAATACGACTTTCGTTGCTCTCTATGTGCAGACTCCGAGGGAGAGTATGGACCGGATTGATCTGGCCAGTCAGCGTTATTTGCTGAATCATTTTAAGCTGGTAGCAGAACTGGGCGGAGAGGTCATCCAGGTGCAGTCGAAGGATATTCTGGGGAGTATTGTCAAAGTTTGTCGGGACAAGCAAATATCTTCTGTCTGCATGGGAACTCCTAATCTGAGATTTCCTCATGCCATTTGCTCCATACTCGGATATCGAAAGTTTTTGAATAATTTGTCACAAGCTAATGTAGATTTGATTATACTTGCATAATATTAACCGTATGAACGATATGAATATTAAAACAAAACTGATTCTCGGCATCGGGATGCTGGCGGGAATGATTATTTTGCTGGTAACACTTTCTGTTGTGAACCTTCAGTTGCTGACTGCCACAGAACCTGACAGCCCTGCCGCTATGCCGGCATTGGAACGCGCTCTGTTGTGGATTTCCGTTACCGGCGGTATTTGTATATTGACCGGATTGACATTGCTGTATTGGTTGCCCCGAACAATCAGTAAACCCATCAAGGAACTGAAACAAGGGATTCTTGAAATAGCCAATCATAATTATGAAGAACGGCTGGATATGAGAAATAATCAGGAGTTTCGGGAAGTTGCCGAGAGTTTCAACCGTATGGCGGAGCGTCTGGCCGAGTATCGGGCAAGTACGTTAGCGGATATTCTTTCTGCCAAGAAATTTATTGAGGCCATCGTGAACAGTATCGACGATCCGATAATCGGTCTGAATATGGATCGTGAGATTTTGTTTATTAATGAGGAAGCACTGAACGTGCTGAATCTGAAAAGAGGTAATGTCATACGTAAATCTGCGGAAGAATTGTCTTTGAAGAATGATCTGCTTCGCCGGCTGATTCGTGAACTGGTGACGCCGGGAGATCAGAAAGAGCCGTTAAAGATATATGCTGATGATAAAGAGAGTTATTTCAAGGCTTCCTACATTCCTATCATAAATACGGATGCAGGGAAGGATGAACCCAGCAAATTAGGGGATGTCATTCTGCTGAAGAATATAACGGAATTCAAGGAACTGGATTCTGCCAAGACTACATTTATTTCGACCATTTCACACGAATTGAAAACTCCGATTGCCGCTATCATGATGAGTCTGCAGCTATTGGAAGATAAGCGTGTCGGTGCACTGAATGATGAGCAGGAACAATTGTCCAAAAGTATTAAGGAGAGTAGCGAACGCCTGTTGAGCATTACGGGCGAATTGCTGAATATGACTCAGGTAGAGGCAGGCAAGCTGCAATTAATGCCGAAGATAACGAAGCCCATTGAACTGATAGAATATGCGATTAAAGCTAATCAGGTACAAGCGGATAAGTTCAATATTCAGATAGAAGTAGAGTACCCGGAAGAGAAAATCGGCAAGCTCTTTGTCGATAGTGAAAAGATAGCTTGGGTATTGACTAATTTGCTCAGCAATGCGATCCGTTATTCTAAAGAAAACGGGCGTGTCGTGATTGGCGCCAGGCAGGAAGGAGATATGATCGACCTGTACGTTCAGGATTTCGGTAAAGGCATCGATCCCCGTTACCACAAGAGTATTTTCGACCGTTACTTCCGTGTTCCCGGAACAAAAGTTCAGGGCAGCGGACTCGGTTTGTCTATTTCGAGGGACTTTGTGGAAGCGCATGGCGGTACGCTGACAGTAGAAAGTGAACTGGGAAAAGGAAGCCGGTTTGTGATGCGACTGAAAGCATAAAAGAGAATGTTCGGAAAGTGTCCGGAGGCGGTTGCTGTGATAAATAAATGTGGTAGCTGATTTAATTTGAAATGAAACTTTGGGAATCAAGACATTGCAGCGTCTTTTAAAATCTTTATATTTGCAGACTAATTGAAGTTAAAGTCAAATTTATACAATATAATAACTTAAAAGAACCAGAATCAGATGAAACAGGACATGATTGTTATCCTTGACTTGGGTAGTCACGAGAATACGGTATTGGCTCGCGCCATCCGTGCATTAGGAGTTTATAGTGAGATTTATCCTCACGACATCACCGTAGAAGAACTGAAAGCATTGCCCAACGTAAAGGGTATTATTATCAATGGCGGACCGAATAATGTGATTGATGGCGTTGCCATTGACGTAAATCCGGCTATTTATACAATGGGACTTCCTGTTATGGCTGCCGGTCATGATAAAGCGATTTGCACTGTGAAATTGCCGGAATTTACAGATGATATCGAGGCTATTAAGGAGGCTGTAAAGTCTTTCGTATTTGATACCTGCAAAGCGGAAGCTAACTGGAATATGACAAACTTTGTGAACGACCAGATAGAACTGATTAAGCGTCAGGTTGGCGATAAAAAGGTATTGTTGGCTTTGTCAGGTGGTGTCGACAGCTCTGTGGTTGCTGCTTTGCTTCTGAAAGCAATTGGTGATAACTTGGTGTGCGTGCATGTCAATCATGGTTTGATGCGCAAGGGCGAATCGGAAAGTGTAATTGAAGTTTTCAGCAATCAGTTAAAGGCAAATCTTATTTATGTGGATGCTACAGACCGTTTCCTGAATAAATTAGCAGGAGTGGCGGACCCTGAACAAAAACGTAAAATCATCGGTGGTGAATTTATTCGTGTGTTCGAGGAAGAAGCACGTAAGTTGGACGGTATCGATTTCTTGGGGCAGGGTACTATTTACCCGGATATTGTGGAAAGTGGAACGAAGACTGCCAAAATGGTGAAGTCGCACCATAATGTAGGTGGTTTGCCGGAGGACCTCAAGTTTGAATTGGTAGAACCGTTGCGTCAATTGTTCAAGGATGAAGTTCGTGCTTGTGGACTGGAGTTGGGCTTACCGTACGAAATGATTTATCGTCAGCCTTTCCCGGGACCAGGTTTGGGAGTGCGTTGTTTGGGAGCTATTACACGTGACCGTCTGGAGGCTGTGCGTGAATCTGACGCTATTCTGCGTGAAGAATTCCGAATTGCAGGATTGGACAAGAAAGTATGGCAATACTTTACAGTAGTTCCTGATTTCAAATCCGTGGGTGTGCGTGATAATGCTCGCTCTTTTGATTGGCCGGTAATTATTCGTGCAGTCAATACGGTAGATGCTATGACAGCTACCATCGAACCGATAGATTGGCCTATTCTAATGAAAATTACAGACCGAATTCTGAAAGAAGTGAAGAATGTAAATCGTGTCTGCTATGATATGTCACCGAAACCCAATTCGACCATAGAATGGGAATAAGAAAGAAATTAATTCAATGAGGCTGAGTCAGATTTTTTTTTGAGACAGCCTCATTGAGTTCTGTTTATTAATCCCCTGCATAAATATGAATTATGAGGAGGGTTTTTCATTGATGCTTTTATAACACTCTTTCAATCATCGTTATTAAATAATCACATTTTCCACGTTCGATATCGTCACGTGCTAATGAACGTGCTTGCATCAAGTGGCGGCGTGCACTTTTTAATTTGTCATAACAAACAGCTTCAATATCTGTACCTGAGTAGAAATTTATACTATTTGTCGGTTCCATACCGGCATATACTTTCGAATATGTGACATCATAACTAGAGGTTGTTGGCAATTCTAGCATATGTAATTTATGGTTGTTTCGCTCATTTACAGTTAGGGAGGTGACTCCTTTGGATACAGCTTTATCTATTGCCTTTAATGTCGGGCACATTCCTTTCAAAGAATTGATATATACGGAAATTTGTGAAATCATAGGAGAACTTAACGGTTTTCCATTTAAAGATTCTTTGAATAGTTGCTTCTCTATATCATTCAAGTAAGCTTCTTGTGTATAAGGCCTGGCTGATTTTTCTACACTCAATCCCATACGCATCAAACGGAACATTAATGACATCATCGGATAACCGTTATTATAAATCCATGTCGATATTTCGGGATTAGCACCTCCTAGACGTAAGAAATCAGTATTGGAGTCCAGCCATTTTAAATCATAGAATGTACTGAATATCTTTTGTAAGACTTTCCTTTGCATATCTACTGGTACGGATTTGTAGGATGGTATGCTACTTTTTTCATTTGCTTCATTGATATAGATACCTCCGATGTACGAGGAAACAGGTGACAGTGTTTTGTTGATTAATTCAATAATTACAAAGTCTGGGAATAGTTCCCGGTAATCATTGGGAATATTGTCATCGTGAAACCAGTCCGGACTGTTTTTAACTATATATTTCACATGAGAGATTTGCGCATCTAAAGCAGCTATCGGATCATTGCCTAAATCGTAGTTTTGGCAACGTGGGTCTGTTGCATAAGCTGGCGAACGTTTTCCATAGAAATATCGTGGATCTCCATCGTGTTCCATAGTCCATTTTTTCAAAATGTCTGATTCATTTTCACCGATGGTGGCATATAAGTATTTGAGTGTAAATGCGTCACATACTCCCGGTTTATTGACAATCAATACTACTCCTTTTTCTTTATCACCGGGCTGTGCCAGATAATTGTATAATACGTTGTCCATGACTGAAGCTGTGATACCATATTTTTGAGTAAATTCAGGAGAACGCAGTTCCTCAGGGGAGTATGCTGCAGAACCAGCCAAATTAGTTGCCAATCCCAAACTAAGACCAAATGCTTTTAGCATACGTGCTGTCAGATTCTCACAGATCACCTCATCGGCAATGTAATAAGTCCGGAAGCGCGGATCGACCTCTGCCATTTGGTATACTCCATTACGACGAACACTGAATGCTAAGTCGCGTGGTACACCTATTTTCGTACTAAGTATTTCTCCCGTACGTAAGTCTGTAACGTTATATGCAGTGACTTCCGAATTATTATTGTTCAGGAAAGCAATGGTGTTTATCATTGGATTGTTGGCACGGAAAGTCGAATCTTTTTCATACGGTTTTATTAAGATCGGTTCTCCCATTCCTAATTCATTGAATACCTTGTTCCATTCGTCTGCACTTTTTCGGATAGCCTGAGACCAACTATCTTGAATCAGGGTATCAAGATAGAATATAACAGGTTGTTGTGAGGTTATGTTACGGCGGGTTACGTAGTATCCTTTTTTAAAACGTTTTTCATTGCGATAATCTGTATATGAGATAAAACCTGTACCTACACGTGGATTGGCCTCGCGGGTAGACATTTTATCTTCTGCTAACAGAGCTAATGTCGTTTGTACGGACATCGTTAATTCCGGTTGTTCTTTGGATACAAATCCCATGATACTGATACTTAATTTTGCTGTACAGTTTTGGGTAACACTAACACAATTGTCAAATGCATCCGCCGAATCAATGAAAGAAGTTTTACTTTGAGGAGAAGCACTTATAATTGTAAGCATCCCTCCATAACTACGTCCGGCAAGATTGAGTACATCTTTGTTGGAGCAGGCAAAATAGGAGGTTGCATTGAAAACGACTGATGTCGAATCACTGGTATAACCTTCTATTGGGAATGTCTTGTAAATGGCATTACTGCGTGATAAGCCGAAAGCTTCTTTCTGATTATCATCTTCTTCGTTGAGGCGTATGTTGTACTTCGGATCTCGGAATAGGACTAAAGAATCTGTTTTGTCAATAATCAGATATCTGCTTTGGGCAGCTTTTGTTCCTGTCAATGATATATCGCTGGAACCTGTGATGGCAGAATGGACAAGGAAGTCACGTCCCATTAATTTAACCGGTATTTCCAAGTAAATCTTTGCATCATATTGATGGATGGTGATGGTTCCTTCACTAACAGTGTGTTTCTTTTTGTCTTTAAAGAGTTTATCGTATACACTTTTTTTCTTTTTTTGTACACTGTCTGCCTGTTGTTCAGTTTTGGCTTTTCCTTTTTTCTTCTTGGAGCGGGCATTGGCTTCATTTGTTGATCCGAT
>ERZ791571.1238-NODE-1238-length-12847-cov-7.318558_pt1 | contig 12847 bp, 8 predicted proteins | sample MGYA00509972_ERZ791571 | MGnify/ENA primary metagenome ERZ791571 (study PRJEB30046, sample SAMN00791936) | human gut metagenome | study: EMG produced TPA metagenomics assembly of the A metagenome-wide association study of gut microbiota in type 2... | reverse complement strand
GGGCTTGTCGTGTGCTGCGCGCTGCTCGGTGCGGGCCAGTGCTGCCGCAACCTGCACGCCCAGCACGGCGCAGAACGACAGCTGAAAGCCAAGATCGCACGGCGCATAGGCGTTTTGCAGCCCCAGCAGGATGGCCGCAAAGCTCGTTGAGGTCAGCAGGTCGGGCGGCAGCAGGAAGAAGTCCCCCACCAACGCCACCAACAGCACGATCCCGGCGCGCGATACAGAAACCGGCATTCCGGTCAGCAGCAGGTAAAACAGCGCCGCCGCAGCGCGCAGCAAAATCAGAGGCTTATAAAATTTCCATTTGCGGCCAAAGCCCAGCAGTCCGCAGAGCAGCGCCAGATGCAGCCCAGACACCGCCAGCAGATGCGATACCCCCGCCGTGCGGAAGGCCTGCTGCACGCTGTCATCCAAGCGGCTTTTGTCCGCCAGCAGCATAGCGGTCTCGATGCCGTCCAGCTGCCGCGGCAGCCAGCGGCGCAGTGTGGCCGACCAGCGCTGCCGCAGCCGATACAGCGCAAACCGCGGCGCGCAGCTGGCGTCCAGTGGGTGGTAGCTGCCCAGATACTCCGCCTGCAAATAGACACCCTTGCTTTGGCGGTTCAGGCGGTATTTGTTGTCGGACAGCTCGGTCAGCGCAAATTTTGCAGTGAACCGCTCCCCCGCACTCTCGCCGGGAAAGGACGCGCACTGAACCTTTACATTGGCCGCCCTGCCGTCAATTTCAGTCAGCCGCAGCGTACCGCGCAGGCGGCTTTCGCTGTAGGAAGCATCGGCGTCCGTCTCCACCACCGCCGTGCAGGTCACGGTCTGCCCGGCCAGTGCCTTGACGGGCCGTACCCATACAAGGGTAAACACCAGAAACCACGCTAGACCGCACAGCGCACCCAGTACCGGGATGGCGCTGTCTCTGCGGCGTTTTATCCATAATAGCGCCAGGCATACCAAAAATGCCGCCGCGGGCACACAGACCAGCGGCGGCAGAATGGCCGCAGCAAGCTCAGCCCCGGCAAAACCGAGACCAAACCAACCGAGCTTTCGTTTCATTGCTTAGTGCAGGAAGAGCGGCAGCGGCTCCAGGAAGAAGATGTCGGTGCGCTTGGCAGCGTCGCCCTCAGCGAGTGCTGCGCAGCAGCCGACTACCGTGCCGGTGCTCTTGGCGGCCAGCGTTTCCAGTGCATGCAAGGAGCCGCCGGTGGAGATAACGTCATCCACGATCAGGATGCGCTTGCCGTCCATATACTCGATGTCCTTCTTGTCGATGACCAGCGTCTGCTTACCGGCAGTCGTGATGGACTGATCCTCGATGATGACAGGCTCACGCATATACAGCTTCGGACCTTTGCGGGCGGGAATCCAGTATTTGCCGCTCTGGCGCGCCATTTCGTAGGCCAGAGGGATGCCCTTGGCCTCGGCGGTCAGGATCACGTCAAACTCGGGGGCTTTTTTCAGCAGAGCTGCGGCGCATGCCTCGGTCAGCTCCACATCACTGAACATGATGAAAGCGGCAATATCCATGTGGTCATTGACCTTGCAGATGGGCAGCTCACGGGTCAGACCCGCAATGTGCAGTGTATAGGTATCTGCCATGTTAGTTTACCTCTCTTTATTGATTCACAAGTGTTTTGTGCAACGCCCGGCATCAGCCCGGAGGCCATGCAAGGCTGCGCTTGGCCAGCACATGAAAGTGCAGGTGCTTAACGCTCTGGCCGCCGTCCGCGCCGACATTGGTCACAACGCGGTAACCGCTCTCGTCGACGCCCAGCTTTTTGCACAGCTGCGCAATGACCGCGTAGATGTGGCCCAGCAGCGCGGCGTCATCCTCGGTCAGGGCTGCGGCAGACGCAATGTGCTGCTTCGGGATGACGAGAAAATGCACGGGAGCCTGCGGGTCGATGTCGTAGAAGGCCAGCAGCTTGTCGTCCTCAAACAGCTTGTTCGAGGGGATCTCGCCTGCGGCGATCTTGCAGAACAGACAATCCTCCATCCGGAATCCCTCCTTTGCAGTGGATTTTATGGCAAAGAATTACTGATTCATTTCCGCCTTGACGATTTCGGGCACAGCGTTCAGTGCGTCGTCGATCTTGGACGTGTCGCGGATACCGGCCATAGCGAAGTCGGGCTTGCCGCCGCCGTTGCCGCCTGCGATAGCGGCAATCTTCTTGACGAGGGCACCTGCCTTCAGGCCGCGGGCCATGGCGTTCTTGGAAACACCGACAGCCATCATCGTCTTATTACCGTCGCTGCCGATAAGCACGGTCACGGCATTGGGCGCCTTGTCGCGCACCTTATCGACCATGTCGCGCAGGGTATCGGCACCGGTGCCGGTCAGGTAGGCGGAGACGATGCGCACGCCGTCGATGTCGGCGGCGTTCTCAAACAGGCCGTCGATCTTGGCGGCAGCCATCTGGGCCTTCAGGATTTCAAGTTGCTTGGCGGTCTCCTTCAGCTCAGCAGCCAGTGCCTCGGCGCGGGCAGGAGCGTCCTTCAGGTTGTTGGCCTTCAGGGCGACAGCAGTCTTGGCCAAAATCTCGGTGCGGTCATCCAGCAGATCCAGCACGCCGAAGGCGGTGGTAGCCTCAATGCGGCGGATACCGGCAGCCACGCTGGACTCACTCAAAATCTTGAAGCAGCCGATCTGTGCGGTGTTCGTGACATGGGTGCCGCCGCAGAACTCGGTGCTCCAGCCGCCGGCGTCGACAACACGGACGACACTGCCGTACTTCTCACCGAACAGAGCCATAGCGCCCATCTTCTTGGCTTCCTCGATGGGCAGGTTCTTGACGGTGACGGGCAGAGCCTCGTAAATCTTCTCGTTGACGCGGCGCTCGGCCTCGGCCAGCTCGGCGGGGCTGACGGCGCTGAAATGCGTAAAGTCGAAGTGGGTGATCTGGTCGTCCTGATAGCTGCCGGCCTGATGGACATGCTCGCCCAGGACCTCGCGCAGGGCCTTCTGCAGCAGGTGGGTGGCGGTGTGGTTGCGGCAGATGGCGGCACGGCGCTTCTCATCGACGGAAGCGGTGACCTCGTCGTCAACGTGGATGGTGCCGTCCAGCAGCTCACAGGTATGGACGAAATAGCCCTTCGGGGTCTTTTTGACCTGGGTGACCTTCAGCTTGGCGTCGCCGCTGACAAGATAACCGTGGTCAGCGACCTGGCCGCCCATCTCTGCATAGAACGGGGTACGGTCCAGCACGACCAGCACGCCGTCCTTGGCCTCGCCCGCCTCGTCGGTGGCGATGGCATCGACGAGCTCCTCCCCGTCGGACAGAGCCAGAACCTTAGCCTTCTCGGACAGGGTCTCGTAGCCGTCAAACTGGGTGGGCTCGGCGGTCAGCTCACCGAACAGGTCAGCGCTCCAACCGGAAATATCCTTGGCCAAGCGCTCGGCGCGGGCGCGCTCACGCTGCTTGGTCATCTCGATGTGGAACGCGGCCTCATCGACGGCAAAGCCTGCCTCGGCGGCAATCTCACGGGTCAGGTCGAGCGGGAAGCCGAAGGTATCGTTCAGCTTGAACGCCTCGACACCGGACAGGACCTTCTCATGGGCCTCCTTCAGGCGGCCCATCATGCCGGTCAGGATGTTCAGACCGGCGTCGATGGTGCGGCCGAAGCGCAGCTCCTCGGTGCCGATGACCTTCTTGATATAAGACTCATGCTCGCGCAGCTCCGGGTAACCGGCCTCGCTGGACTCGATGACCGTTTCGACCAGCTCGGTCAGGAACGGGCGGTTGATGCCCAGCATACGGCCATGGCGGGCGGCGCGGCGCAGCAGACGGCGCATGACGTAGCCACGGCCCTCGTTGGACGGCAGGATGCCGTCGGAGGCCATAAAGACGGTGGCACGGATGTGGTCGGTAATCACGCGGATGGAGATGTCATCCTTCTCGTTCTCGCCGTACTTCTTGCCCGAGATGCGCTCGACGTGGTGCAAAACGGCGGCAACGGTATCGACCTCGAACAGGTTGTTGACATCCTGCATGACGACGGCCAGACGCTCCAGGCCCATGCCGGTATCAATGTTCGGCTTGGCCAGCAGCTCATAGTTGCCCTTGCCGTCGGCATCATACTGACTGAACACGAGGTTCCAGATCTCCATGAAGCGGTCACAGTCGCAGCCGACGCCGCAGGTCGGCTTGCCGCAGCCGTACTTCAGGCCGCGGTCATAGTAGATCTCAGAGCAGGGGCCGCAGGGGCCGGAGCCGTGCTCCCAGAAGTTGTCCTCCTTGCCCAGGCGGACCATGTGGTCCTCGGGGATGCCGACTTCCTTCGTCCAGATGTCGTAGGCCTCATCATCCTCCTGATAAACCGAGATGTACAGGCGGTCAGCGGGAATCTCGAGTTCCTTGGTCAGGAACTCCCACGCCCAGGGAATGACTTCCTTCTTGAAGTAATCCTGGAAGCTGAAGTTGCCCAGCATCTCAAAGAAGCAGCCATGGCGGGCCGTGATGCCGACGCGCTCAATATCCGGGGTGCGGATGCACTTCTGGCAGGTGGTCACGCGATGCCGCGGCGGCTCCTCCTGGCCGAGGAACCATTTCTTCATGGGGGCCATGCCGCTGTTGATCAGCAGCAGGCTGGGGTCATCCTTCGGAACCAGCGGGAAGCTGCCGAGACGCAGGTGGCCCTTCGTCTCAAAATAATGCAGGTACTTTTCGCGAAGCTCGTTCAATCCGGTCCATTGCATAGGTGTTGTTCTCCAATCCATAAAATTGCGATGCAGGGTCCGCCACAAAAAATTACAGCCCACGCCCCAATACAGGGACGAAGGCTGTTATGCTTCCGTGGTACCACCCGGTTTGCAGCGCCGCAAGAATATAATACAACAGCACTGCCGCTTTGTGTCTGCGTTAACGCCGCAGGTACGCTCGGCTCTGCGCCGAAAGCTCCGGGGTGGCTCTGCCGTGCTTCCGCGTGAAAGCCTTGCACCAAACGGCTTTCTCTCTGAGGGACGGAACGGACGGCATTGGCCCTTTCATCGCTATTTTCCTTTTTACAGGCTTATTATATGCCGTTTTGTGCCGCTTGTCAACTGATTTTTCCGCATAAAAGGTCATAACTGCGCAAAAGCTAACGCAGAGAGGAGTGTTTTTTATGGCTGACGTTTTTCCGGAGGTCGGGCAGGTCGTGCTGACGAGCCTGCTGTCGCTGGCCGCGATGTTTATTTTCACCCGCGCGGGCGGCAAGCGGCAGATTGCGCAGATGAGTCCGTTCGACTACCTGAACGCCGTTACGGTGGGTTCCATCGGCGCAGAGCTGGCGACGAATCTTGAGCAGTGGTGGCGGCCCTTCTCTGCGCTTGTGGTCTATGGGCTGGTGACGTGGTTCGTGCACTACACTGCCTGCAAGAGCAACGCTATGCGCAGCCTTTGGAGCGGACGCAGCCTGATTTTGATGGACGACGGTGTTATCCTGAAAAGCAGCCTGCAGCGCGCTGCCATCGACGTGAACGAGTTCCTGGGTCAGGCCCGCGTGGCCGGGTACTTTGACCCGAACGAAATAGAAACGGCAATTTTAGAGACAAACGGCCAGATCAGCTTTCTGCCCAAAAGCTGCAGCCGTCCCCTGACGCCCGACGATATGCAGCTGCACCCGGACGCCGCCAGCACATGGTATGACCTGATTATAGACGGCCATCTCATGCAGGACAATTTAAAGGCTGCAGGCCGCGACGAGCGCTGGCTGGACGCCCGGCTCCACGCGCAGGGCATCGGCCAGCATGGTGAGGTGTTTTACGCGGCGTGTGACAAAGCGGATGGGTTCTTTGCATGCAGGGTGCGCTAATAATCGAATATGCAAAAAAGACCTGCCAGAATTTTCTGACAGGTCTTTGTGGTGGAGAATACCGGGATCGAACCGGTGACCTCTTGCATGCCATGCAAGCGCTCTCCCAGCTGAGCTAATCCCCCATAGCTGGCGTCGCCTCGGTGCGTTCGCTCCTGACGACGTTTGCTATTATAGCAAACCTTTTTTCAAATGTCAACAGGTTTTTGCAAAAATCTTATAAAATCTTATCTTATAAAAGCTGGGTTACGCTTATAAAATATTTCACAATGCCAAAAGGCCGCATTCCCTGCGGAATGCGGCCCTGCAAGCTGTACTTTTAGATGGAAATCGCTTTGGCGATCTCGATCATATCGCGGTCAATCGCCTTGTGCATGGACAGTGCAACGTTGACATCGTAGTCAACGATCTTGTCGCCGGAGACGGCAACAACACGGTTGTAGATGCCCTTGTCCAGCAAATCAATGGCGTGGTAGCCCATCAGCGAGGCGTTCACGCGGTCACGGACCGTCGGGGAGCCGCCGCGCTGGATGTGGCCCAGAACGGTTGCACGGGAGTCAACGCCGGTGGCCGCCTGGATCTGGTTGGCCAGCTCCTGCGCACCGACAACGCCCTCGGACACGATGATAATGAAGTGTTTCTTGCCCGTGACCTGAGTCTGGCGCATACGCTCGAGAATATCGCGCTCAAAATCGAACGGGATCTCCGGCAGCAGGACAGCCACAGCGCCGGTAGCGATACCGACGTTCAGGGCAATATAACCGGCATGATGGCCCATGACCTCAACGACAGAGCAACGGTCATGGCTCTGGGTGGTGTCGCGCAGCTTATCGATGGCCTCGACAGCGGTATTCATAGCCGTATCGTAGCCGATGGTGTATTCGCTGCAGGCGATGTCGTTATCGATGGTGCCGGGCAGGCCGATGCAGGGAATGCCCTGGTTGGCCAGCGCACGGGCACCCATGAAGGAGCCGTCACCGCCGATGACGACCAGTGCGTCGATGCCCAGCTCCTTGCAACGGGCAAGACCCTTGGCCTGGCCTTCCTTCGTCTTGAACTCCAGGCAGCGCGCGGTATACAGAATCGTACCGCCGCGGTGGATGATCTCCGATACGCTGCGGACGTTCATTTCATAAACTTCGCCGTTGATCAGGCCGTTGTAACCACGCTGGATGCCCATCATGCGGTAGCCCTTGCTGATGCCTGCACGAACAATGGCACGCACAGCAGCGTTCATGCCAGGTGCGTCACCGCCGCTGGTGAGCACACCGATCGTTTTGATTTCCTTAGCCATAAAGCGAGCCCCTCCTATTTCGGGAACTATGGACCCGCCTGAACCATTACGATTTATTCAGGCGTGGTCATCACGTTACAATAAATTTTTAACAATCTCGCGACCATACACATTATACCACACTTTGCGCCCTGAAATTATGGATAAATCGCGCAAAACGTATGGATTTATTTTGCAGAGTGTTCAACATCCTGAACTTTTACACAATCCTTGCCCAAAATACGCTCCAATTCGGCGCGCAGAAGCGGATCATCCTTTACCGCCATGTGCCGCGCCAGCATGGCCCTGCCGGTATCTTGGAAACGGAAATACACCCGCACCGTGCCCCCGTCGAAAATGTTGCAGAGCAGGTTTTCTACCTTGTGCATCTGCGCACTGTCGCGGGAGGGCACGGTCAGGAAATACCCAGCGGCCCCTCCCCCGCTTGTCTCACGCTTGACGCGCTCCACGCGGTTCATGCCAAAGTTTTTACCGGGGTCGTAGGTCTCGATGGGCTGCACGCCCTCGACGATCAGGCGGGCGGCCTCGTCCTCCTTGACGGAGACGCGGCCATTGGCGACCACAACGGCGTTTTCCTGCAAGGCCGCGCGGCACTCGGCCAGGATGCGCGGGAACACCAGCAGCTCCATGCTGCCGGTCAGGTCCTCGACGGTGGTAAAGGCCATCAGCGTGTTGGACTTGGTGGTCATGATCTTGTTTTTGACGATTGTGCAGACAAGCGTCACCGTCTGGTTGTCAAACTGCTTTGCGTCCTCGCCCAGCAGCTGAGCAATCGTGCAGGTGGAAACCTGCGCGATCTGGGCACGGTAGGCGTCCAGCGGATGGCCGGACAGATAGAGGCCGGAGACCTCCTTCTCCATTTTCAGCAGATCAGAGGCGGAATATTCCGGCAGGTTCGGGACCTTATAGTCGTTTGCTGGTTTCTCGTCCTCTCCTCCGCCCATCAGGCCGAACAGGTCCATCTGGCCGTCCAGATTCTGGCGGGCGTCGGTCTCGACACTTTTTAGAATCCCTTCGACACTCTCGAGCATACCGTGGCGGGTCGGCTCCAGAGTATCGAATGCACCGGCTTTGACAAGGTTCTCCAGTGCGCGGCGGTTGAGACCCGTGCCGTGCAGCCGCTTGCAGAAGTCATAGAGGCTGCTATAGGGGCGCTCGGCACGCTCCTTAATGACGGCTTCGATCAGGTCGCGGCCCACGCTCTTGACCGCGTTCAGTCCAAAGCGGATCCGCTCGCCGTCCGCCGTGAAGCCGCCGCGCGACACGTTGATGTCAGGCTGCTGGACCTTTATCCCCAAGCGCTGGCACTCCGTTGTGTACTCAATGACCTTGGATGTGTTGTCGAGCACGCTCGTCAGCAGCGCCGCCATGAACTCATGCGGGTAGTGGCATTTCAAATACGCAGTCTGGAACGCCACGTAGGCGTAGCAGGCGGCGTGGGATTTGTTGAACGCATACGACGCAAAGCTGATCATATCGTCGTAAATTTCGTTGGCGATATTTTCCGGCACGCCGTTGGCAACACAGCCTGCGCACTCCTTGCCCGGCTCCTTGCAGCCGTGGACAAAGTGCTCACGCTCTGCCTCCATGACCTTGAGCTTCTTTTTACTCATGGCGCGGCGGACGTTATCAGCCTGGCCGAAGCTGAAGCCGGCCAGCTCGCGGCAAATCTGCATGACCTGCTCCTGATAGATGACAACGCCGTTCGTGACATCGACAATGTGCGCCATCTGCGGCGTCTTATAGGTCACATGGGACGGGTCCTTGCGGTTGCGCAGATAGGTCGGAATGGAGTCCATCGGGCCGGGGCGGTAGAGCGAGATCAGTGCGATAATGTCCTCGAGGTTTTTCGGGCGCATGCCGACAAGCACCTGCGTCATACCCGTGGATTCAAGCTGGAAGATACCCTCGGTCTCGCCCTTTGCCAGCATCGCGTAGGTGTCGGGATCGTCATAGTCGAGGTTCGCAATGCGGAAATCCGGGTCCTTGCGGCGCACGGCCAGCTCGGTATCATGGATGACCGTCAGCGTGCGCAGACCCAGAAAATCCATTTTCAAAAGACCGAGACGCTCGATCTCCACCATGTTGAACTGGGTCACGGGCAGGCCGTCGTTGGTGGACAGCGGCACATACTCGGTAGCGGGGTCACGGGTGATGACGACGCCCGCCGCGTGGGTGGAGGCGTGGCGCGGCATGCCCTCGACCTTTAGCGAGGTGTCGATCAGCTCATGTACCTGGTTGTCGGCGTCGTACAGCGTCTTTAAGTCGGGGCTGACCTCCAGCGCCTTTTTCAGCGTCATTTTCAGGTCTGTGGGGATGAGCTTTGCCACACGGTCCACGTCCTGATAGCTCATGCCCATAACGCGGCCCACATCGCGCACGGCGGCGCGGGCGGCCATTGTACCGAACGTCACGATCTGGGCCACATGGTCGCGGCCATACTTCTCGTTGACGTAGTCAATGACCTCCTGACGGCGCTCGTAGCAGAAGTCAACGTCAAAGTCGGGCATTGAGACGCGCTCGGGGTTCAGGAAGCGTTCAAAAATCAGATTGTACCGGATGGGGTCTATGTCAGTGATGCCGACGCAGTAGGCCGCCAGACTGCCCGCGCCGGAGCCACGGCCCGGTCCGACGGGGATGTCGTGGCTTTTGGCGTAGTTGATAAAGTCGTAGACGATAAGGTAGTAGTTCGTGTAGCCCATCGTCTTGACGACATTGATCTCATAGGTCAGACGCTCCTTCAAAGTGTCCGTGACCCCGCCGGGATAGCGGCGCTCGAGGCCGTCCCAGCAGAGCTTTTCAAAGTATTCCTGGTTCTCCATGCCGTCCGGGGCCTTGAAGTACGGCAGCTTTGTCTCGCCAAAGGTGAACTCGAAATTGCACTGCTCGGCAATTTTGTTCGTGTTCTCGCAGGCCTCCGGCACCATCGAGAACAGATCGTACATCTCGTCGGTGGATTTCAGGTAGAACTCGTCGGTCTGGAACTCCATGCGGTCCACATCGTTGATGGTCTTGCCGGTCTGGATGCACAGCAGAATGCTCTGCATCTTGGCGTCCTCTTTCGTGATGTAGTGGGCGTCGTTCGTTGCGACCATCGGGATGCCGGTCTCACGCGCTAAGCGGATGAGCTGCGGCAGCACGGCCTGGTCCTCCTCAAGGCCGTGGTCCTGTAATTCGATATAGTAGTTTTCCGCACCAAACAGGTCACGGTACCACAGGGCCGTCTGCCTGGCGCGGTCGTAGTCCCCCGCCAGCAGTGCCTTGGGGATCTCGCCCGCGAGACAGGCAGACAGGCAGATCAGGCCGTCGTGGTATTTTTCCAGCAGCTGCTTGTCGATGCGGGGCTTTGAGTAAAAGCCCTCGGTAAAGCCGGCGGAGACCATCTTGATAAGGTTCTTGTAGCCTGTCTCATTTTTGCACAGCAAAATCAGGTGGTTGTTGCCGTCGATGCGGTTGACTTTGTCAAACCGGGTGCGGGTCGCCACATAGACCTCACAGCCAATGATCGGCTTGATGCCTGCGGCCTTGGCGGCGTCAAAAAACGCCACACAGCCGTACATGACGCCGTGATCCGTGATGGCACACGCCGTCTGCCCCATCGCCTTCAGTCGGTCAAACATCCGGTCAATGCGGCAGGCACCGTCCAGCAGGCTGTACTCGGTATGCACATGCAGGTGGGTAAATTGTCTTTGGGTCGTTTCAGGCATTCGTTGCTTCCTTTTCGGTAGGCTCCGGGGCAGCATCCAGACGGGCGGCGGCCTCTTGGATCTTCTTCATGCGGTGGGAAAGCCCGGCCTTGCTGACCGGCGGGTCAAACTTCTGCGCCAGCTTGGCCAGCGGCAAGTCTGGGTACTGCATCCGCAGCCTGGCGGTGTGGCGCAGGGTCTCGGGCAGGGTGTTCAGCGCCCCCGCCGCCTGCAGCTTTTCAATCGCCAGCTGCACCTGCACGGCGGCATTCACGCTTTTGCTGATGTTGGCCGTCTCGCAGTTGGAAAGGCGGTTCGTCTTGTTGCGCATTTCATTATACATGCGCTGGTCCATGATACGCATGGCCGCGCCGCCCGCGCCCATAAAGGTCAGCAGGTCCTCGATATGATCCGCCGCCTTGATGTAGATCGTGTTCGCGCCCTTGCGCAGTGCGCGGTGTGGGTGGAAGTTATGCTCCGCCAGCATGGCCTCCAGCTGTTGGGAAAGGTAATGCCGCGTGGAGAGGAACTCCAGATTATAGCTCTTTTCGGGGTCTGTCATCGTGCCGCAGCACAGAAACGCCGTGGCGATGAACGCCTGCATACAGTTTTGGCATTTGAAGTTTTCCGGGCGGATGCGCAGGGTCGGTTCCTTGCCGGTGTGGCCAAAGAGCGCCAGCATTTTGGCGACCTCGTCAGGGTCCTTCACGCTGAACTCATACACGGGGCCGGTGGGGCGCTCCTTGCTGATGACCGTCCCCTGCACGCCGCAGCGGCGGTAGAGCTTTTGGGCAAAATGGGCCACGCCCTCATTTTCGGTTTGCAGAACAACGCCGCGGTCATCAAAGTATTTGCCAAAACAGGCCACCGCATACGCGGCGGCCATGTTGCAGCAGGGCTTTGAAATTTTGCGGCGCAGTATTTCGTTTTTCACTTCTTGAGAAAAGCTCAAGGCGGTGTTCTCCCTTATTATAGACTTCGGTTCACGTCGCGGTGCTGTACGCTGGGTGCGTAGCCGAGCTTCTTGCAAAATTCACCGATCTTACGCGCAAAGGTGATGGAGCGGTGCTTGCCGCCGGTGCAGCCCACCGCGATCATCAGCTGGCTCTTGCCCTCCTTCACGTAGAGCGGCAGCGCGTATTCGAGCATATACTCATAGCGGTGCAGCAGCTCCTGCGACTCCTCGGAGGCCATGACGTAGTCAACGACCTCCTGATCCAGACCGGTCTTGTGCTTGAGTTCCGGCACATAGAAGGGGTTCGGCAGGCAGCGCACATCGAGCACGAGATCTGCCTCCTGCGGCAGCCCGTACTTGAAGCCGAAGGATACGACCATCAGCTCCATCGGGCTTTCGCCCTTGTCCAGGAACAGGCTGCACACCCGCTCCCGGTTCTGCGCTGCCGAGAGCAGCGACGTGTCAATGACATATTTTGCCTTATCGCGCAGCGGCTGCAGAAGGCGGCGTTCCCGCGCGATGGCCTCGGTGATGGGAATTTTCTCGGCGGCGGCCAGCGGGTGCTGGCGGCGCGTCTCCTTGTAGCGGCGCTGAATGGCGGCATCGTTGGCATCCAGAAAAAGAATATCGTAGTCGATCTTCTTTTCATCGAGGTCGGCCAGCGCCTCCTGCAGCTTTTCAATGCTGCGCACGCCGCGCACGTCCATGACGACGGCGACGCGGTTCAGCTGGTTTTCGCCCTGCAGGGCGAAGTCCACGATACGCGGCAGCAACGCCACCGGGATGTTGTCAATGCAGAAAAAGCCGATGTCCTCCAGTGCGTTGACAGCCATTGACTTGCCCGCGCCGGAAAGGCCGGTCACGATCAGAAAATTCATCTTCCCCACCGCTCTCTTATTTTACCACGCGAATTTCGCGTTCCAGCACAAAGCCGGTCCTGGCCTCAACAATTTGCCGGACCTGCTCGGTCAGTGCGACCACGTCGGCGCAGGTCGCGCCGCCGCGGTTGATGACAAAGCCGCAGTGCTTTTCACTGATCTGTGCGCCGCCCACGGTAAAGCCCCGCAGGCCGCAGTCCTCGATCAGCTTGCCCGCAAACGCGCCCTGGGGCCGCTTGAAGGTGCT
>ERZ791571.1237-NODE-1237-length-12856-cov-2.581048_pt1 | contig 12856 bp, 10 predicted proteins | sample MGYA00509972_ERZ791571 | MGnify/ENA primary metagenome ERZ791571 (study PRJEB30046, sample SAMN00791936) | human gut metagenome | study: EMG produced TPA metagenomics assembly of the A metagenome-wide association study of gut microbiota in type 2... | reverse complement strand
CGCGCAAAGTTTATTTTTTCTCTGTCTCTTTCTGCGTGGTTTTTGGCTTTTTCTTTCAAAATACTTGACAAATTCTGTATGTAAAATTTCTTTTAGTTCTTTTGGCAGCATATCTGATTTTTAGCAGTATTTGTAGCAATGATGTTCGCATTAAATGTGTGTGGGGAAAAACAGAGTTGAATAAGTTACAGAGAGAATGGAAAGGCAGAGATGATTGAAGAGGTTGAAAGTGTGTTTTATGAGTGTCTGATTCAACTCTTGTTTGAAAAATTTGAGGAGAGGTAAGGGGATGTTTTCAGAAGGAAAGATTTTATCGGAAATATGGATTTACAAAACATCTTATTTAACATTGGAAATACCTGAGTATCAGTAAATAAAAAGCTCTATCAAAAAGAATATTAGTTAATAGTCTTCTAACAACATATTGACCATCTCGTTTCTTTTTTTAGATAGTCAGTTAAAATCTCTTTTTCAATACATTTCATGCAGGAATGTGGATACGGTAAGCGGGATTGCGCCTATCATTTACATAAAATGACAACTGTGATAGAATAGAAACAATTCGATTTGAAAATTAAAGAATGTTTTATCATATGTTAGGGGGCGTTTGTATTGGACAGCAAGCATTTTTCAACTTTGATCAATGATTTTAAGCCTGGGATTTTCGGGGCGTTAAATGAGAAGAAAGAAGAGCTTTTGAAAGAAGGAAGAAAAGTATACAATCTTTCTGTAGGAACGCCGGATTTTGAGCCTCCATTGCATGTAATGAAAGCGATGGAGGAGGCGTGCAAAGATCCGAATAATTATAAATATTCATTGGCAGATATGCCGGAATTATTGGAAGCGGTGCAGTACCGATATGAGAAACGTTTTGGGGTGCATGTAGAAAAGGATGAGATTATGTCTGTTTACGGTTCTCAGGAAGCAATGGCTCATATCGGTATGGTATTTTGTGATCCGGACAATGTGATTCTTGTTCCGAATCCGGGATATCCGATGTTTGAGATGAGCGGAATCCTCGCGAAAGCGAACGTAGAATATTATACGATTGAGGAAGAGAACGGATACCTGCCGGATCTGGATAGTATTCCCGAGGAAGTTTTAAAGAAAACGAAGTACATGATTGTTTCATATCCGCTCAATCCGGTCTGTGTATGTGCTCCGGATGAGTTTTATGAGAAATTGATTGCTTTTGCGAAAAAGAATGAGATTGTAATTCTGCATGATAATGCGTATTCAGATATTACATATGGAGACAAGCCGGGAAAATCATTCCTTTCGTTTGAAGGGGCAAAAGACGTCGGAGTAGAATTCTATTCTCTTTCTAAGTCTTATAATCTGACCGGAGCAAGAATTTCTTTTGTTGTAGGTAATAAAGAAATTATCAGTAAATTTCGTCTTTTACGGTCACAGATTGATTATGGTATTTTTTATCCGGTACAGTATGCTGCAATCGCGGCATTGATCGGACCGGACGATTTTATTGAGGAGCAGAGGCGGCAGTATGCGTCTCGCAATAAAACATTGTGTGGAGGACTTCGGAGAATCGGCTGGGATGTCAGAGACAGTCAGGGAACGATGTTTGTTTGGGCGAAGATACCGGAAGGGTATGCATCGTCTGTGGATTTTTGTATGAAGCTTATGGAGCGAACAGGCGTTATCGTTACCCCGGGAAGCGCTTTTGGAAGCAATGGAGAAGGGTATGTCAGAATGGCGCTTGTAGTAAATGAAAGTGTCATTGAGGAAATTGTAGATGTTTTGGATGCGTCTGGAATTTTCAAAAAGAACAGCATTAAGGAGTCAGATATATGAAAAGAATAGCAAGATTTGAAAAGGTAAGTTTCGGACAATTTTCAGATGGCTGGGATGATACATTTCAGGCAATAGAAAAGGGAGAAAATAAAGATCAAAGCAAAGAAACACTTAAGGAAATTTACGATCGGATCAAGCTGCCTCGACGTGCAACGGCAGGAAGTGCGGGATATGACTTTTTTGCTCCGGTTGACATTATACTGAATCCGGGAGAAACGATTAAAATTCCGACAGGCATCAGGGTTTGGATGGAACCGGAATGGGTGTTAAAATGTTATCCGAGAAGCGGACTTGGGTTTAAGTTTCGTCTGCAACTGAATAATACGGTTGGAATTATTGACAGTGATTATTATAATTCGGATAATGAAGGCCATATTTTTGCAAAACTGACAAACGACAGTAATGAAGAAAAAACAGTTCAGATCAAAGCCGGAGAGGGCTTTATGCAGGGGATTTTTGTGGAATATGGGATTACCGTTGACGATGCTGCAACTGATGTGAGAAATGGAGGATTCGGAAGCACGACAAAATAAAACACGGCTCTGACATTTAGGGCAGAGAATAAAAGTGGATCAGGGGGATGTTTTTTCGGCTTACAAAAATGTAAGAGTCTCCCGGTGAAACGTAAGCTAAAAGGATGGAAGAAAGCGGATAGATTTTATATATTGAATATGCAGCGGGGAAATGCTTTTACGAAAGAGGAGGATACGTTTCAGATGAAAATAATAAAAAGACTGCTTTCTTTTATTTTTTTATGTGTAATCATTGCAGGGGGAGTTCTTGGATATAAAGGCTATGAGGAGTATAAAAAGGCTCTGTCAGAAGAAAGTGTGAAAGAGATGGCTGCAAGAATTGAAGAGCAGCCGAATTATACGACGATAGATGAATTGCCGCAGACTTATATTGATGCTGTTTTGTCAGTGGAAGATAAACGGTTTTATGACCATTTCGGGGTCGATCCGATTGCGGTTGGAAGAGCCTTTTTTAATGATATCAAAGCGGGAGCTTATGTAGAAGGCGGCAGCACGATCACCCAGCAGCTTGCAAAAAATCAGTATTTTACGCAGGATAAGAAGATCGTACGGAAAGTGGCGGAAATGTTTATGGCGTTTAAGATCGAGTCCGAGCTTGACAAAGATACGATTTTTGAGTTGTATGTAAATTCTATTTTCTTTGGAAATGGATATTATTGCGTGGCGGATGCCTCAAACGGCTATTTTGGTAAAGTTCCGTCGGAGATGAATTTTGACGAATGTACCCTTCTTGCCGGAGTGCCGAATGCTCCGACAAACTATAATCCTACAGCCAGTCCCGAACTTGCACGGCAGAGACAGAAACAGGTCATCGAGAAAATGAAAAAAGCCGGATATCTTGAAGAATCCGTTGATTAGCATGGTAAACCGTTATAGCGTAAAAAGAAATAATATATTAAAAAGCCGATCGAATAAAAAAATAAAAAAAGGGTATTCTAACCATAGAAAATGTACTGTCGGTATCCGGCAGAAAAAAGGGGAAGTTTCTATGGTAGAAAAAAATACGAAAAAGTTAAACAGTTCATTTGAAGAAAATATAAGATATATGAATGAGATTCTTCCGGTTAAGGAAAGTTTTGATATTATCAGAAGGGAGATCATAATAGGCGGAAAGGCGTCTGTGTTCTATTACATTGATGGATTTATAAAAGATGAAGCAATGTTAAAGATCATGGACTCCTTTCTTTCTGTATCCGAACAGGATATGCCGAAAGATGCAGAAATGTTTATTCAGAAACATGTTCCTTATGTGGAAGTAGAAATCTTGGAAGATTTTGATCAGGTGATCCGCAACGTCCTTTCCGGTCCTGCCTGCCTGTTTATTGATGGATATAAGGAATGTATTGCTCTTGACTGCAGGACATATCCGGCGAGAGGAGTCGATGAACCCGATAAGGATAAATCGCTTCGCGGATCAAGAGACGGATTTGTAGAAACAATCGTATTTAACACAGCACTGATGCGGAGAAGGATTCGGGATCCGCATCTTGTCATGGAGATGACGGAGGCAGGGCAGTCTTCGCGTACAGATATTGCGATTTGTTACATGAAAGACAGAGTGGATAAGGAACTTTTACAAAACTTAAAGAAAAGGATTGAAACATTGGAATTAAATGATCTGCGGATGAATCAGCAAAGCCTTGCAGAAGCTCTTTTTAAACGAAAATGGTTTAATCCTTTTCCTAAATTTAAATATACAGAGCGTCCGGATACGGCAGCGGCATGTCTTTTTGAAGGGAAAGTTGTAATTCTTGTAGATAATTCTCCGTCGGCAATGATCCTTCCTACTTCGATTTTTGATATGATAGAGGAAGCAAATGATTATTATTTTCCGACAGTAACAGGAATGTATTTAAAGATTACAAGAACGCTGATCACAGTTGCAACGGTATTTTTTACACCATTATATTTATTATTTATGCAGAATATTGAATGGCTGCCTGAAGTGTTTCGTTTTGTAGAGGTGCAGGATACAGTAAATATTCCGCTTGTCTTTCAGTTTATTATTTTAGAATTGTCGATTGACGGACTTCGTCTGGCGGCAATGAATACCCCGACAATGTTGAGTACGCCTCTTAGCGTGATTGCGGGTATTGTGATGGGCGAATTTTCGGTACAGTCCGGTTGGTTCAACAGTGAGGTGATGCTGTACATGGCGTTTGTAGCTGTGGCAAATTATACACAGCCTAATTTTGAATTAGGATACGCGCTAAAATTTATGCGTCTTCTTCTTTTGGTTTTGACGGCATGTTTCAATCTGTATGGATTTATAATTGGGTGTATTTTGGTGTTTTGTTTCCTTGTATTTAATAAGACATTATCAGGACGAAATTATATGAATGTAAAATTAAATTGATTTTCGGTTTTTGCGGCAGACAAGTTTTTGTGTATGGAAGAACTGTTATTACAAATTTTAATTTTTGTTAAAAAATTTTGCGTAATGTCTAAAAAAATGGTATTATATGTAAATATAAGAATACAGAAATTATCTGTGTTCTGATATTTGTACAGGAGGCATGCAAAAATGAGAGATTATGTGATTACAGTAAACAGCACGGTTGATGTGCCGAAATTATGGTTGGAAGAAAGACATGTTCCGGTTGTTGCATTAAAATATACGATTGACGGAGAAACCTATACAGATATGGAAGGATTGACTGCAAAAGAGTTTTTTGAGAAACTCCGCGAGGGGAAGATGTCTGTTACTTCGCAAGTGAATCCGGAAGAGGCTATGGAAGCATTAGAACCATTTGTGAAAGAAGGAAAGGATATTTTACATCTTGGGTTTTCGTCCGGTTTAAGCGGAACTTTAAACAGTATGCGTCTTGCAGGGGAGATGTTGGAAGAAAAATATCCTGAGGCAAAAGTTATCGTAGTCGATACGCTTTGTGCCTGCATGGGAGAGGCTCTACTATTACACAAAGCGCTGCAGAAAAAGGCGGAAGGCAAGACGATAGAAGAAGTTGCAAAGTGGACAGAAGAAAATAAACTTCATATTTGCCATAATGTGACGGTGGATGATCTGAATCATCTTCATAGAGGAGGTCGTGTATCTAAAACAACGGCAGTTCTCGGAACGCTTGTCCAGATCAAACCGATCATTCATATGGATAATGAAGGAAAATTACAGGTGATCGGAAAAGAAAGAGGACGTAAAAAATCTTTGAATAAAATTGTAGATATGGCAGTAAAACAGTCAGAAGGCTGGGAGAATGATTTGATTATGATTACTCACGGAGACTGTATCGAAGATGCGGAATATGTGGCGCAACTTGTACGTGAGAAGATGGGTGTTGAAAATATTTTGATCAACAATATCGGAACAGTGATAGGAAGTCATACAGGTCCGGGTGTAGTAGCTGTGTTCTGTATGGGAAATGAAAGATAGGAATCTTATTTTTGATCTGTAAAATATTTGTGTGTTTTGTTTGGAAAACAGCAAAAAAGATGATGAAAGAGCAGGAAAGAAAGGAATGCTGCCATGGGATGCATTCCTTTCTTTCCTGCCTTTTTATCTTGTAGAATATATTATTCGGCAAGTTCTCCCCATTTTTCGTACAATTCTTCAAGACGGAGTTCGTTCTTAGTTCGCTCGGTTGAAAGTTCCTGACATTTCACGGAGTTAGAATATACTTCTTCCAATGTCATTTGAAAATCAATTTCTCCGTTTCTGTTTTCGAGAAGTGCGATTTCATCTTCTGTTTTTTTGAGTTCGCTTTTTCTCTTTCGTTCTTTTGCCTGCTGTTCTTTTTGTTCTTGCCAGCTCAATTTGGAATCTGATAAAAAAGCTCCATCGGCAGGAAGTGTTTCACTGCCGTTTTGAGAAGTGGAAACTTGCCTCTGTATCTGACTTGAGGCGTAAGTTTGCGTCAGTTCATCCTTTTTTTCGAGATAGTAGTCATAATTTCCGATATAATTTACAAAAGTCTGATTGACAAGTTCCAGTATTCTGGAAGCAGTACTGTTGATAAAGTAACGGTCATGGGAAACGTAGAGGATCGTTCCGGTGTAATTGTTCAGGGCTTCTTCAAGTATCTCCTTCGAGGCGATGTCAAGGTGGTTTGTAGGTTCGTCAAGAATTAGGAAATTTGCTTCGGAAAGCATAAGTTTTGCAAGTGATACTCTTCCTTTTTCGCCGCCGCTTAATGAATGGATTACTTGGAATACTTCATCTCCCGTAAATTGGAATGCAGCCAATGTATTTCGAATCTCTGTATTAGTAAGATGAGGGTAGTCGTCGGATATTTCCTCAAATATCGTTTTATCATCATGAAGAACATGATGTTCCTGATCGTAATAGCCGATCTGTACTTTGGCTCCGAGAGTGAAAGAGCCATTGTCGGCTTTGATCACTTGATTTAATATCTTTAGAAGCGTTGTCTTTCCTGTTCCGTTATCTCCTATGACAGCTACATGCTCCCCGCGTTTGATCTCAAAACTGACATCTTGAAAAAGGAGTTGGGTATCAAACTGTTTTGAAAGATGCTCAACTGTCAGTACATCGTTTCCGCTGACACAGTACGGTTCCAGAGAAAAATGCATTTCCCGGACTGCCTCTTGAGGTTTATCTACAATGGTGATTTTTTCTAATAATTTTTCACGGCTTTCTGCCCGGCGGATGGATTTTTCCCTATTGAAAGAGCGAAGTTTTTCGATTACTGCCTGTTGATGTTTGATTTCACGCTGCTGATTGAAATATTCTTTTAGTTTCGCATCACGGATCTGCTGTTTTTTTTCAGAGTAGGCGCGGTAATTTCCCATATACATAGAAAGAGCGCCGTTTTCAATTTCAATTACTTTTGTAACTACTCGATTCAAGAAAAAGCGATCGTGAGATACGATGAATACAGCGCCGTTATAGTTCATTAAATAAGTTTCAAGCCATGAGATCGAATTTAAATCTAAATGGTTTGTAGGCTCGTCGAGGAGCAGGATGTCGGGATCGGTAAGAAGAAGTTTCCCGAGGGCGACACGGGTTTTCTGTCCACCGGATAAAGTATCTGTTTTTTTTGAAAATTCTTCTTCGGTAAATCCAAGTCCTTTTAACACACCGATAATCTCACTTTCACACGCATATCCGTTTTGAGATTCAAATTGCGACTGAAGGCGGTTGTATGTTTCGAGACGGGCATTTAATTCCTCTCCGGATAATGATTGTAGTTCGTGTTCGATTGAGCGAAGCTGTTGTTCCATTTCGATGATGTCTGCTTTGGCAGATCGAAGTTCTTCGTAAATGGTACCGTTTGGAATCAGGTTTTGATGTTGGGCAAGATAACCGATTGAGCGGCCTTTTGCAAGGATTATTTCTCCTCCGTCAGAAGGTTCTTCTCCGATGATCATTTTGAAGATTGTTGATTTTCCGGCGCCGTTTACCCCGACAAGAGCTGCTTTTTCACGTTCCTCTATATGAAAAGATCCGGTATCGACAATGATTCGGTCTCCGAATGATTTTTTAAGATTATGACATGCAAGTATCATGATATAATTCCTCTTTCATAATAACGATTATAGTAATGGTCTGTTTTCCAATCTATTATAGCTGAATGTCCTGTAAATAAAAAGTAAAAATTGACATAATATTAACTATTTTATATAATGGAACGGAAGTGTCGGCACGTCCGACGTGTGAAACAATATAGATACAAGCGCGAGTATAGACGGCGCGGTGGAAAGGTGATAAACGTGGAGCGTAGAAAAATATCCAGAGCGGTAATTTCAAGACTGCCGAGATATTATCGGTATTTGGGAGATCTGCTTGAAATCGGGGTCGAGAGGATCTCTTCCAATGATCTGAGTAAGAAGATGAATGTAACGGCGTCTCAGATTCGTCAAGATTTAAACAATTTCGGCGGATTCGGACAGCAGGGGTATGGATATAATGTGAAGTATCTTTATACAGAGATCGGCAAGATATTGGGACTTGATAAAACGCATAATTTTATTATTATCGGAGCGGGAAATTTGGGACAGGCGCTCGCAAATTATGCTTCTTTTGAGAGGAGCGGCTTTGTTTTGAAAAGTCTGTTCGATGTAAATCCACGTTTTGAGGGAATGGCAATTCGGGGAATCGAAGTGCGCATGATGGATGAACTGGTAGATTTTTTGAAAAATAATGACATAGAGATCGCCGCACTGACGATTCCGAAGTCAAAAGCGATTGAAGTTGCGGATCTTCTCGTTGCGAATGGAATCAAGGCTATATGGAATTTTGCACATACAGATTTAAACCTTCCGAAAGATGTGATTGTGGAAAGTGTACATCTTTCAGACAGTCTTATGAAATTGTCTTATAATATCAGTCAGCGAGAAGGCGGACAGAAAAAATAGATACTTGAAGACAGAACCCCGCAGGAAACTGCGGGCGTTCCCATTTAAACAGCATAATAAAGGCGGTGAGATCAATGAGATATCTTCCCAATGGAGCGCAGATGAAAGCGGCAGATACATATACGATTGAAAAAGTAGGGATTCCGTCACTCGTATTGATGGAAAGGGCTGCGCTTGAAACAGTTAGAGTTTTGAAAGACAGAGGAGTAGATTTTTCAGATACACTTGTTGTATGTGGAAGCGGAAATAACGGCGGAGACGGATTTGCGGCTGCACGTATATTGAAGGAATATGGTTTTTGTGCAGAAGTATTATTTGTAGGGCAAGATGCGTCTATGAGCGAGGAATGCCGGACGCAGAAGCAAATTGCAGAACGGCTGGGCATTTCTGTGTTCACAGATTTTCCTAAAAAGGAATATACTGTTATAATTGACGCTGTGTTTGGCGTAGGATTGAGCAGGGCTATTGAGGGCAGGTACCATACTGTAATTGAATGGATGAATGATAAGAAGTGTGAAAAAGCAGCGATCGACATTCCATCCGGCATATGTGCGGAGAGCGGCAGAGTTTTGGGAATTGCATTTCGTGCAGATATTACAGTTTCTATGGAGTGTGTGAAGTTGGGATGCGAATTATTTCCGGGGAAACTGTATGCCGGGGAAACAGTATCAGTTCCGATCGGAATCGATCTTTCTTTTTTTGAAAAAAACAAAGATGTATGTATTACATATGATCCGGAAGATATTCCTTTGCTTTTGCCAAAACGAGCAGCGGATTCTCACAAAGGAGATTATGGAAAAATTTTAATGATTACCGGGAGTAAAGGAATGGCGGGCGCCGCGTATTTGTCGGCAAAGGCCGCATATGCGGTCGGCGCCGGACTTGTTCAGATTTATACGGCGGAAGAAAACAGGACTGTTTTACAGGAATTGCTCCCTGAAGCAATTATATCGTGCTATAACGAAACGGCCGGAAAGCCTGATGATAAAGAACTGGAAAAATTGATTCAATGGGCAGATGTTATATGCATCGGATGCGGACTTGGAACAAGTGTGTTTGCGAGCCGGCTTTTGAAAAAGACGATGGAAATATTAAGAGAAAATGGCAGTGAAGAAGAAAAACTCCGATCTTGTCCGTGTATTATCGATGCAGACGGACTAAATCTTCTCAGTATGGATATGGAACAGTTGCAGGGAGTTCCCAATGTGATTTTGACTCCGCATATGAAAGAAATGTCAAGATTGATCAATAAAGAGATCCCTCAGATTGCAGAACGTCGTTTTTCTGTCGTGAAAGAATTTACGGAACAATATCAGGTTGTATGTGCGTTAAAAGACAGCAGAACTGTCGTTATGAAGGAAGGACATCATCCTTTTTTGAATCTCGCGGGAAACAGCGCCATGGCAAAAGCAGGATCGGGGGATGTTCTTGCCGGAATGATCTCAGGGCTTGCTGCTCAGAAAACAGATATTTTCGACGCTGTATCGGCAGGGGTATATTTTCATGCATGCGGCGGAGATGAAGCAAGAAAAAAGAAAGGGAGTTACAGTGTTTTAGCAAGAGATCTGATCGATGGGATAGGGCAATGTTTGAAGAATGCGGAAGAAAGGCTTTGACAGATCAAAAAGAGAAACAGATGAGTGATATAAGGAGTAAGGACATGGATCAACATAATCGGGTATGCGCGCAGATTGATCTGGACGCAATCGCTTATAATATGGAACAGATGAAAGATCAAATCGGAAAAGAGGCGCGTCTGATCGCTGTAATCAAGACGGACGGATATGGGCATGGCGCTGTTCCGATTGCGCGGATGTTTGAAACATTTTCATATGTATGGGGGTATGCCGTCGCCTGTATTGAAGAAGCGGTGTCTCTTCGGAAAGAAGGAATTAAAAAACCGATCCTTGTACTTGGCTGTGTTTTTCCGGATCAATATGAAACGATGATAAAAAACGAGATCCGTGCGGCTGTCTACACAAAAGAGATGGCGGAAGGGATGTCAGACGAAGCGGTTCGCCAGGGGAAAAATGCTTATTTCCACATTAAGATCGATACCGGAATGGGACGGATAGGATTTCCTGTAAATAGCGAAAGTGTAAATTTGATCGAGGAGATCAGTAAACTTCCGAATATACATATGGAAGGGTTATTTACTCATTTTGCCAAAGCAGATGAAAAAGAAAAATCATATACGTTAAAGCAGCATGAACGTTTTTTGTGGATGAAGGAACAGTTGGAAAAACGGAATGTAGATATTACGTATTATGACTGTGATAACAGCGCCGGAATCATTGATTTTCCTAATTTGAAGCATGATCTTGCAAGAGCAGGCATTTCTACATATGGAATGTATCCGTCAGACGAAGTGCAAAAGAGCAATGTTCATCTGAAACCGGCTCTTTCATTGATCAGTCATATTACATTTGTGAAAGAAGTAGAGGCAGGAACACCGATTAGCTACGGGGGAACATTTGTTGCTCCGGAAAAGATGAAAATTGCCACGATCCCGGTCGGATACGGAGACGGATATCCACGTTCTCTTTCTAATAAAGGCAGTGTGCTTATCAGAGGAAAGCGGGCAAAAATCGTAGGAAGAGTATGTATGGACCAGTTCATGGTAGATGTGACCGATATACCGGGGGCGGCATTTATGGATCGGGTTGTTTTGATCGGAAAAGACGGAAAAGATGAAATAACAGTAGAGGAATTGTCAAAATTAAGCGGAAGATTTAACTATGAATTTGTCTGTTGTCTCGGAAAACGGATTCCGAGGGTTTACACAGGCGGTGATTTTGATCTGATGAAGTAATTGTTTGGTGAATACATCCGATGACAAAGGGAATACTGATAAATGAACATGACCGGGAGGTTATGAGGAGAATATTAGTATGAAATCGGAGAGTGAAAAATTTGATGATCAGACGCGGAGACATTTTTTATGCCGACTTAAGTCCTGTTGTCGGTTCGGAACAGGGAGGGGTAAGACCTGTTCTTGTCATACAGAATAATGTCGGAAACAGACATAGTCCGACTGTGATCTGTGCGGCGATTACATCAAAGATGAATAAGGCGAAGCTGCCGACTCATATAGAGATCAGTACAAGAGATTATAAAATCGTAAAAAATTCTGTTATATTGCTAGAACAGATTCGTACGATCGATAAGCAGCGGCTGAAAGAATATGTCTGTCATATAGACAGTGCAATGATGCAGAAAGTAGATAAAGCAATAAGGATCAGTCTTGAAATTGCTACATAGACTGTTCTGACTTCTTTACAGAAGATCAAAAGAGTGATAAAATTGTAAAGCAAAATGTGCGGTTGAGCGAAACGGACTGTACAAGAGAAAAAGAAGAGGAGAAAATTTATATGTCTGGACATTCAAAGTTTGCAAATATTAAACATAAGAAAGAAAAAAACGATGCGGCTAAGGGAAAGATTTTTACAAAGATCGGAAGAGAACTTGCTGTGGCGGTAAAAGAAGGCGGCGGACCGGATCCGGCAAATAACAGTCGTTTGCGCGATGTTATTGCAAAGGCAAAGTCGAATAATATGCCGAATGATACGATCGAGAGAAATATTAAAAAAGCAGCAGGCGAAAGAGCGGGCGATAATTACGAGCATATTACATATGAAGGATATGGTCCGAACGGAACGGCAATCATCGTAAAAACATTGACAGATAATAAAAACCGGACAGCTTCAAATGTACGCAACGCGTTTACAAAAGGAAGTGGAAACGTAGGCACGCCAGGTTGTGTATCATTTATGTTTGATGAGAAAGGCCAGATTTTTGTGGCAAAAGAAGACTGCAGCATGGATGCGGATGAACTGATGATGCTTGCACTGGATGCAGGAGCTGAGGATTTCTCCGAGGAGGAGGACAGCTACGAAGTGATCACTGCACCGGAAGATTTCTCTGCAGTCCGCGAGGCGCTGGAGAAGGCTGGCGTTCCGATGATGGAAGCAGACGTTACCATGATTCCGCAGAACTGGGTAGAGCTTACCGATGAGGAATCCATCAAAAAGATGCAGAGAATCCTGGATCTTCTGGATGAGGATGATGACGTACAGGCTACTTACCATAACTGGGATGAGTAATTGATATCATATTTGATATAGATTTAAAAAAATAAAGATACGATTCATATAAAAACTGTCGCTGGAATACAATGGCGGGCT
>ERZ791571.1233-NODE-1233-length-12875-cov-8.202340_pt1 | contig 12875 bp, 9 predicted proteins | sample MGYA00509972_ERZ791571 | MGnify/ENA primary metagenome ERZ791571 (study PRJEB30046, sample SAMN00791936) | human gut metagenome | study: EMG produced TPA metagenomics assembly of the A metagenome-wide association study of gut microbiota in type 2... | reverse complement strand
GCGGACTGGTGCATGAAGCGTCACGAGCTCCACGCCCTCGGCAACGGCGCCCTCCACTTCCTCGGGAAGGGCCGTCATGTCCTCCTGGCGGCGGCGGTAGACGCAGCTCACTTTGCGCGCGCCGAGACGAACGGCGCTGCGGCAGACATCCATCGCGACGTTGCCGCCGCCGATGACGACGATGTCCTTGTTGCGGAAGTCCGGCATGTAATCGTCGCCGATCTCGCGCAGCATCTCGACCGCGGAGATGACGCCCTCAGCGTCCTCGCCCTCGATGCCGGTCTTTTTATCCGTGTGCGCGCCGAGCGCGATGTAAAGCGCGTCGTTCTGCTGGCGCAGCTCGTCGAACGTCACATCGTCGCCGACATTGACGTTGACATGCACATCGATGCCAAGCGCCAGCATCGACGCGATCTCCGCGTCGAGCACTTCGCGCGGCAGGCGGTAGTTGGGGATGCCGTAGCGCAGCATGCCGCCGAGCTTCGCGCGCTTTTCATACACGGTGACCTTGTGGCCCATCAAAGCTAAGTAATACGCCGCGGAAAGGCCGCTCGGGCCGCCGCCGATGACGGCGACCTTCTTGCCTGAGGGCTCGGCACAGTCGGGCTGCGGCACGTAGCCCGCGTTATCCACCGCGTAGCGCTTGAGGCCGCGGATGTTGACCGCGTCGTCGATCATGTTTCTTCGGCAGCGCGCCTCGCACGGATGCTCACAGATGTATGCGCAGGCCGAGGGGAATGGGTTATCCTTGCGGATCAGGCGCACGGCGTCGGCGTAGCGGCCGTACTTGATGAGCACGAGATAGCCCGGGATATCCACGCCCGCAGGGCACAGCGCCACACAGGGAACGGGCTCGCGCATGCCGCCAAGGCAGCGGTGGCGCAGAATATGCTCTTCGTAGTCGTCGCGGAAGCCCTGCACGCCGTCAAGCACCAGGCGCGCCGCATCGCGGCCAATGGCGCAGTCGGCGCTGTTGACGATCACGCGCGCCACGCGCTCAATGATCGAGATGGTCTCCATCGTGGCTTCGCCCTCGAGCACCTGCTCCATCAGCTCAGAGAGTTGGCCGAGGCCGATACGGCAGGGAACGCACTTGCCGCACGTCTGCGCATGGCAGAGGTCCAGAAAGCTCTTGGCCAGGTCCACCGGACACAGTCCCGGAGGGCTTGCGGCGATACGCCGCTCCACATCGCGGTACAGCCCGTCGATGACGGTCTGGGCATGGGAGGGCGTCATAATATCGAGTCTTGACACTGCTGTTTTCTCCTTTCACTGCTTGCCATCAGTGTAGTATCGGCCGGCAGGACAAATGCACGTATCCCGCCGCCTGATGTCAGCACCCATAAATAGATGTTATCAATAATAAACGTTAGTCATTCCATTTTCAATAGTCAATGCGGATTTTTTGTCATATTTTTCCATTTCACTCCATTTGGCTAACAAAGAAAAGCGAGGGCCGCAGCCCTCGCCTGTTCTTCCCTTTTATTTGCCGCAGATCTCGTCGAAGGTATCGGTGACGGCCTTCTCCGGCGCGGGCGTCGCGAGCGATACGATCACGATCGCAATGCACGCCGCAAGGAACGCGGGGAGCAGCTCGTAGATGGCCCACGCGCCGCCCATCGGCGCGATGAGGTACTTCCAGATGAAGACCACCGCGCCGCCAGTGATCATGCCCGCGAGCGCGCCCTGCTTGTTCGCGCGCTTCCAGAAGAGCGAGAAGAGCATCACGGGGCCGAACGCCGCGCCAAAGCCCGCCCACGCGAACGAAACGACACGGAACACGGAGCTGTTGGGGTCCCAGGCAAGCACCATGCCGATAAGGGCGATGCAGATGACCGTGGCGCGCGCGGCCAGCATCGTCGTACGCTGGTTCATCTTGATACCGAACGAATGCTGCATGAGATCCTGTGACACGCTGGACGCCGCGGCCAAAAGCTGCGAGTCCGCGGTCGACATCGTTGCGGCCAGAATGCCCGAGAGGATGATGCCCGCCATGACGGCGAGCAGCACGCCGTGCTGGCTCATCAGGTCTGCCAATTTAATGATGATGGTCTCAGATTCCGCGCTCGTCGCCAGGAAGGGCACTTTGCCCGCGGCGGTCACGCTGTTGCCGATGATGCCGATGCACACGGCGATGAACATGGAGATCACAACCCAGATCGTCGCGATGCGGCGGGACTGGTTGAGCTCCTTTTCCTCGCGGATGGCCATAAAGCGCAGCAGGATGTGCGGCATGCCGAAGTAGCCAAGACCCCACGCGAGCGTCGAAATGATGCTCAGCGTGCTGAACGAGGCGGCTGTGCCGCTCGCAGCATCGTAGCCCTGCGTCATGTTAAGGTAGCCCGGCAGCGCACGGGCATTGTCGATGACCGTGTCCAGTCCGCCCGCCTGCTGCACGCCGAAGCATACGATGACGATGAGCGCAATGGTCATGAAGATGGACTGGATCAGGTCGGTGAACGAAACGGCCATAAAGCCGCCCATCACCGTGTACAGCACGATCACGATGCCGCCGACGATCATTGCCGTATGATACTCCACACCAAAGAGGCTGTTGAAGAGCGTGCCGATGGCCTTGAAGCCGGACGCCGTGTACGGGATAAAGAAAATGAGGATCACGACCGCCGCGATGCAGGAGAGCAAATGCTTCTTATCTCCGAAGCGGCGGGCGAAAAAGTCGGGGATCGTGATGGCGCCGAGTTTGGCCGAATACCGGCGCAGGCGGCGCGCGACGATCAGCCAGTTGAGATACGTGCCGATGGCCAGACCGATGGTCGTCCAGGTCACCTCCGGCAGGCCAAACAGATAGGCAAGACCGGGCAGGCCCATCAAAAGGTAGCTGCTCATATCGCTCGCCTCGGCGCTCATGGCCGTGACGACGGGGCCCATCTTGCGCCCGCCGAGGTAGAAGTCGTCCGAGCTGCTGCCGCTGCCCTTCTTGCCAAAATACACGCCCACCAACACCATCGCGGCGAGGTAGAGCACGATGGTCACTACAATAATGATCTGTGCGCTTGTCATGTGAATTTCTCCTTTAGCTTTCGTTAAAACGAGCACAATATAGCACAAAAGAAAGTAGACGTAAATACAGAACGCCGTACAGAATAATTCCTGTACGGCACTGCAAAATTCTGAATTTTTGATTGATTTTACTGCATTTTCTGCAAGACGATTTAGTAGACTGTTTTTGAAACGAATTTTATTTTTTGCGAAAGCCGTCTAAAAAGAGCGGCATCATCTCGCGCGCATACTGCACAAGCGAATATTCCCCGCCCGAAAGGCACCAGTCATACATCAGCCCGCGCTCGAACATCGCGTAGGCCTTGACGATCTCGCTCACGGTACGCGTGTCGGTCAGCTCCTCGCGCTCCTGCCCCTGAGAGACGATTTGGCGCAAAAGACGATAGTACGTGCGTTTGCGGTCGAGCAGGTGCTTTTCTCCCTTGGTCACGAGCTGGGAGGAAAAAAGCCGCGCCAGAAGCTCGATGGAAACCGTGTTCTCGATCGTCGTGAACAGCTCCTGATTGAGCCAGCATAAGAGCTCGATGCAGTCCATCTCGTCGTGGGGCTGCTGCATCAGCTCCTCATACCGCTCGTCAAACAGCACCGAGAGGGACGAGAGCAGCGCGTCCTTGCCGTCAAAATAGTGGTAGAACGAGCCCTTCGACGTCTCCGACTCGAAGATGATCTCCTCCACCGTCGTCTCCTCATAGCCCTGCTCGTAAAAGAGCTTCCACGCCGCCGAGACGATGCGCGCCTTGGTGTTGCGGCTCGATTTTTTTGCCATGTGCTCCCCTCCCCTGTTTTTATTGATTGTATCACAGTGCGCCGCCCGCTGCCAAGCGTTTTGCGCTCACCCAAGGTTTTTCCGCAGGAATGTGCGAGCATTTTCAAAGAAAATGCCGTCCGCGTCCTGCTGCGATACGCCGCGCGAAAGCAGATACTCGTAAAAATCCGCCGCCTTCTCCGGCGAATCAAGGCACGGCGGCAGCACCGCGCCGTCGAAGTCCGAGCCGAGGGCGAGGTTTTTGCGCGCGCCGAGGTCGAAAAAGTGCGCCACATGGCGATAGACGTCGTCTAAGCTTCTGACCGCTCCCCCGTCGCGCAGGAATGGCCCGTAGTAGTTGAGGCCGATCAGGCAGCCGCGGCGCACCATCTCCTTGATCTGCACGTCCGTCAGGTTGCGCTTGTGCGCGCAAATTGCGCGGGCGTTGGAGTGCGTGGCGAGAAACGGCCTTTCCGCCGTCTCGAACACGTCCGCGAGCCCCGCGTCGTTCAGGTGCGAGACGTCGATCAAAATGCCGCAGCGCTCCATTTCGCGCACGGCGGCGCGGCCAAAGTCCGTCAGGCCGCGGTCCGTCACATTGCCCGAGCCGAGCTCGTTTTCCCCATTCCACGTCAGCGTCACGGCGCAGACGCCCTGACGCTTCGTCTTCCCGATGCGCGACAGGTCGCCAGCAAACGCGCTGCCGTTTTCCACGCTCAGAAAGGCCGCGGTCTTCCCCGCCGCCCACGCGCGCTCCATATCGGCAACATTGCGGCAGGGCGACACACGATCTGCGAATTTTCGCATCTGGCGGTCGAAATTCGCGCAGGCGTCATCAAAAAAGCGGATGGCCTTCTCCCCGCGCAGCTCATCGGGCACGAACACGGCGAAAAACTGCGTCCAGCGGATGTCCTTCGGAATACTTGTGAGCGACAGCGTGCGCGCGGGATCGTCGAGTGTGTCGATGATATTCGATCCTGCGTACATGCAGTCGGTCAACGTGTCGCAGTGGAGGTCGATGAGTGCGTAAGGGCGCATGCGGGCACTTCCTTTTCAAAAAAGATCACGCTGCATTATACGCTCTTTCCGCCCGTTTCTCAACCGGCAAAGTTTAAGGAATTCTGAGGATTCTTAGCGTGCTCTTTACAAAGGCGCGGCAACACTGATATACTGGGCATCGAAAGGGGCGAAACGCCATGGACAATATTTCCCAGATCATCTCCCGCTCGATCGGTGGCTACAGCATCGGCAGCATCCTTTCCGCGCTGCTGACGTTCCTCATCTGCCTGATCGTCGTGCGGCTCGTGCTCAAGCTCTGTTCGCGGCTGCTCTCGCGCGCGAACCGCCTGAACGAGCGGCTGCAAAAGGTCATCCTCACGAGCCTCAAAACGCTTCTGTATCTGCTTACCATCATCATCACAGCCGAGGCGCTCGGCATCAACACCTCGTCGCTCACCGCCATCATGTCGGTGCTGACGTTGGGCGTCACGCTGGCCGCCGAGGACATTCTCGGCAACGTCGCCGGCGGACTCGTCATTCTCTTCTCGCATCCGTTCTCGCTCGGCGACGAGATCGAAGTCGGCGGCACGACCGGCACGGTGCGTGAAATTTCACTGACGCACACGAAGATTGAAACGCCGGACGGACAGATCGTGCTCCAGCCCAACCGCGAAATGTCCAGCTCGAAGATCATCAACTTCACCGTCCTGGGCCGCCGCCGCATCGTCTACAAGGTCACAGCATCCTACGACGCGCCGACGGACGAGGTGAAGCAGGCCTGCATGGACGCCGTTCTCGCCTTCCCCGCCGTGCTGAAAGAGCCCACGCCGACGGTGTATCTCTCGAATTACGGTGCCAGCTCCATCGAATACACCATCCGCTGCTGGACGGCGGCAGACGCCTACTGGGACACTTATTTTAAGATGTACGAGCGCCTGCGCAACACCTTTGCAAAGCACAACGTGGAGATGTCCTACGATCATCTGAACATCCACGTCGTGCCGGAGAAACAGAATGAAAATTAAAGTCGTCGATATGACATATGAACAGGCGCTTGCCCAGCCGCCGCAGGTGCACAAAAAGCCGAAAAAGCCGTCGCTCCTGTTCCGGACGGTCCTGCGCGCAGCCTCCGCGCCCGACCTTCTGGCGACGCATTTCCACTGTGAGAAGATCGGCATGGCGCAGATCAAAAGCGATGAGCCCTGCCTTGTCCTGATGAACCACTCGTGCTTTCTCGACCTCAAAATCGCGGAGGCGGTGCTGTACCCGCGCCCGTTCAACATCGTCTGCACGTCGGACGGCTTTGTCGGCAAGGAGTGGCTGATGCGCAGCGTCGGCTGCATCCCCACGCGCAAGTTCTGCTCGGACACGACGCTCGTGCGCGATATGCTCTACTGCGTGCGGACGCTCAAAACGTCTGTGCTGCTCTACCCCGAGGCGAGCTACAGCTTCGACGGCACGGCTACACCGCTGCCGGAGAGCATCGGCAAGTGCGTCAAGGCACTGAATGTGCCGGTCGTGATGATCCGCACCTACGGCGCGTTCGCGCGTGACCCGCTCTACAACGGGCTGCAAAAGCGGCGCACGAAGGTCTCAGCGCAGATGCAGTGCCTGCTCTCGTCCAGCGACGTTGCAGAGAGGACCGTCGCCGAGATCAATGAGCGCATCTTTTCCGCCTTCCGCTTCGACAATTTCCGCTGGCAGGAGGAAAACGGCGTCTCCGTCAGCGAGCCGTTCCGCGCCGACGGACTCAACCGCGTGCTCTACAAGTGCCCGCACTGCCTCGCCGAGGGGAAAATGGAGGGCAAAGGCACATCACTCATTTGCCGAAGCTGTAACAAGGAATACCGCTTGACAGAGATTGGTACGCTGGAATGTTTGAACGGCGAGGCTGCGTTCACCCACGTGCCGGACTGGTACACCTGGGAGCGGCAGTGCGTGCGCGAGGAGCTGGAAAGCGGCGCATATCAGCTTGATATTCCCGTGCAGATCTGCATGATGGTCAACATGCGCGAGATCTGCCGCGTGGGCGAAGGCCGGCTGCACCACGATGAAAACGGCTTCCACCTGACCGGCTGCGGCGGGAAACTGGACTATTTTCAAAAGCCTGAGGCCTCGTACAGCCTGTACGCCGACTATTTCTGGTACGAGATCGGCGATATGCTGTGCATCGGCGACCACAAAGCGCTGTATTACTGCTTTCCGCAAGGCGGCGGGGATGTGGTCGCCAAGACGCGGCTTGCTGCCGAAGAGCTCTATAAATTAAAGCGCGCCGCTAAGGCGCGGGGATAATGCAGCACAAAGTGCTGCCGCCTTGTTCCCCACACCGTGTGGGAACGCGGATAAGGGAGGGGTGTCTCTTTTTTGAAAAGAGACACCCCTCCCTTACACCCTCCCAGAGAAAATTTTTCATTGCAAGCGAGCAGCTCGAAGAGCTGCAATGCTTGCCGATTGCACCTCTTGCGTGCGGCAAAGCCGCATTTACCCCTGCTATACGACTTGGCGTACTCCTATCATCCGCTGCCGCTCTGCCCATCTCGCGCTGGTACAGCCTAATTTCCGTCTACCGGAGCACTCATCAATGCGGCGAGCGAAGCAATGCCGCATTCCGCAGGCAGTCTGCCGCCAATCTAACGTCACTCGCGCCTCACGATAGTAAGGCGCGGTTGCAAATCGGTCACAAATTGCAGGGACTCATGGCGAAGCCATGTACACCGCACCTGATTGCGCAGCGTGTGCAGTTCTTCAAGATTGAAACTGCCAATGTGTGGGGTCGAGGGGGAAGGCCCCTCGTCCTTTCTCTCGGGGGTTTAAGGGGGATACTCTCTTTCGAGAAAGAGAGTATCCCCCTTTAGCGCACTCCTGCGCGGCGCAGGGAATCCCCCGACGGCCTCAGGCCGTCATAATTTTCAAGCGCTTTGCGCATCAAAGCCTTTCAAAGATTTCTTCTCCTCGCGGAGAAACACGATCACGCTCAGAAGGAACGGGAAGAAATACGTCGCCACGCGATAAAGTACCAGCGCCGACGAGGCGATTGCCGTGTCCGCCCACGGGGCGAAGAGCAGCAAAAACGCAAACTCCATCGGGCCCACGCCCGCGACGTTCGGCAGCGCGCTTGTGATGAGCAGCATCAGCGAGGCGAGCAGCTGTGCCTGCGCAAAGTTAAGCGCCGTGCAGCCCACGAGCCGCAGCGCGGCATAGGGGATGGAATAGAGCACGAAGAGCTTCACAAGGCTCACGGCGATACCTTTGACGCGGATTGACGGAACGAGCAGCACCTTTTTCGCCTCGCGGTTGAGCTCGGTGAGACTATTCGCCCACTCTTCGCGGCGTTCGTCCCACTTCGGCGTGTGCGGGAGCTTGCCGAGCAGCATCAGCACTAACTTCAGCACCTTATCCCAGGTGTAGAGCAGCGTGAGCGCGATCACGATGAGCGCGCCGATGACATAGCCGATCAGAAGATAGCGTGCAAGGCCGCTGGCGCTCTGCTCCAGCCAGTCGCCGCCGAGCAGCAGCGCGACCGTCGCGCAGATCAGCACGGATATCTTGTGCAGCACGTATTCGCTCGCCATGATGCCGAGCCCGCTGCCTGTGTCCAGGCCTCGCCTGTAAAGGTAAAAGCTTTGCATCGGCAGCGTGCCCGCACCCAGCGTCGCGATATTGCCGAACACGCCGAGGAATGTCACGCGCAGCGCGTCAATAAACGTGCAGTCCGGCTTTTTGTGGTGGATGATGACGAGGCACAGCACGGATTCCATCGCCTCGTAGGCAAAGCCGAGTGCGAGCAGGAGCAGCACACCCCAGAACGGCACAGTACTCAGGTCCTTGACGATATCGGGCAGCACGTCGCGGAAAACAAGGATGATGGCAACAAAGATCAGCGCCAGCGTGAGACCGCTGACGAGATAGGTTCTGCTCCGTTTGCTTTTCAATGCTGTTCCTCCCCGCCTTCGCAGATAATGTTATGATAAAATTTCCTTTTGCAGCACCTCGGCGATGTCGGTCCACTCCCACGGAAGACCCACGGCATTTTCGCCGAAGTGTCCGCCGCAAGAGACGTGGCGGTAGATCGGGCGGCGCAGTTCAAAGCGCGACGTGATGCTGCCTGGGCGCATGTCGATATGCTCCATAAGCCAGCTCGCGATCTTTTCGTCGCTCACGCGCCCCGTGCCAAACGTGTCGACCATCACGCTCACAGGGTCGGCGAGGCCGATGGCATAGGCAAGCTCGATCTCGCAGCGGTCGGCCAGCTCCGCGGCCACAATGTTCTTGGCGAGATAGCGCGCCATGTAAGCGCCCGTGCGGTCGACCTTGCTCGAGTCCTTGCCCGAGAACGCACCGCCGCCGTGGCGCGCCATGCCGCCATAGGTGTCGGCGATGATCTTGCGGCCGGTAAGGCCGCTGTCGCCCGCGGGCCCGCCAACGACAAATCGTCCCGTCGGGTTGATGAAATACTCTGTGTGCTCGTCGAGCAGTTCCGGCGGCAGCACAGGGAAAATGACCTGTTCTAAGATCGCATCGCGCAGCGCGTCGATGCCGACCTCCGCGCTATGCTGCGCGGAGACAACGACGGCGGAGATGCGTTTGGGCGTGCCGTCCTCGTATTCGACGCTGACCTGCGCCTTGCCGTCCGGCAGAAGATACGGCAGCAGCTTCTCGCGCCGCACCTGTTCGAGTCTTCTCGTCAGGCGGTTCGCAAGCGTGATGGACAGCGGCATCAGCGCATCGGTCTCGCGGCAGGCATAGCCGAACATCATGCCCTGATCGCCCGCGCCGGCTTCTTCCGGCGCGCCGCGGTCAACCCCGCGCGCGATGTCCGGCGACTGGGTGTGGATGCTGACGCGGATGCGCACGTTTTCGGCGTCAAAGCCGACGACGGGCACGGTATAGCCGATCTCGGCGATGACCTTGCGCGCAATGGCTTCATAGTCCGGCACATAGGATGAGGTGATCTCGCCCATCAGGTGAACTTCGCCGGTGCAGGCCGTCACCTCGCAGGCGACGTGTGCGTCGGGATCGTTGGCAAGGATGTCATCAAGCACCGCGTCGGCGATCTGGTCGCAGACTTTATCGGGATGTCCGCACGTGACGGACTCAGAGGTGAAATAGGTTTTCATCGCTTTCGCTTCCTTTCTGCTCGTTCGCATGGGGAAAGAGCGCTGTCTCAGTTTTTGACAGTCTGATGATAGCGGGAATATGAAAGCGGGAAAAGTGGCAAAGTCCGCAAGGCGCACAAAGTTTTCACACTCCCGCGAGGCTGACCAAGTTTCCGACAGGAAGCGGCGAGTATAGTGTAAAGATTTCGTTAAATGTTCACGATTTTGTCACTTGCAAGTTTTTCCCATATCGGATATAATGAATTTTATCGAATCGAGAAAGGGAGGAACCCACCCATGGCTCTGCGCACCAAAAACGCCATCCGCCGCAGCTTCATCGAGCTTCTGGCAGAGCGTCCCTTCGACAAGATCTCCGTCCGCGACATCGCGGAGAGAAGCGAGGTCACGCGGAACACTTTTTATTATTACTACACTGACATCTACGCGCTGGCCGAGGACGTGTTCGAGTCGGAGATTGAAAAGCTCTCCGAGCGCGTGGAGGGCTATGAATCGTGGCAGAAGGCATTTTTGACCGCCACATCCTTCGCTGCGGAGAACAAGCGCATGATCCTGCACCTGCACAACTCCGCCCACAGCGATATTCTGGCAAGATATTATCATAAAACGATCCTGACGACAATGCTTTCTTACATCCGCAAGGAGGCCGAGGGCCTGAACGTCAGCGAAAGCCAGATCATGGCGCTCGCGCGCTTCTACACGGCAGCGCTCGCAGGGCTGACGCTTGAATGGATCGGCAGCGGCATGAAGGGCGAGCCGGATTCGTTCATCGATGATCTCGGCGGAATGCTCGACGGCAACATCCGCTGCTCTCTCGAGCGCGGATGTGCGCACGCGGCACAGTAAATAATATGCATTAAAAATGGGAAAGCGGCGGGATGGTTTGACCATTCCGCTGTTTTCGTCCACGTCTGGTGAACAAGCTTAACACATCCTTTACCCTTTTTTCCTGTTCATCGCGGCGAATCTCTGCTATGATATTTTTGGAAGTATTGAATTGATAAAGGAGTGAGGTTTTGTATCAGAAACAGATCTTAATGGAAAAGCTGAAAGAAGCCACCGCCTCCGTCCTGCCCATCAGCCTGATCGTTATGGCGATCAGCTTTGTGCTCGTGCCGGTAGACGCGGGACTGATGCTCTCGTTCGTGATCGCCACGGCCATGCTGATCCTCGGCATGGGGCTCTTCACGCTGGGCGCGGACATGTCGATGAGCCGCATCGGCAACTACATGGGCTCCAAGCTGACGAAATCGCGCAAGCTGCCGCTCATCCTGACCGTGAGCTTCGCCCTCGGCGTCGCCATCACGGTGGCGGAGCCGGATTTGCAGGTGCTCGCGGGCAATGTGCCGGAGATCGACACAACGGTGTTGATCTTGACCGTTTCGGTCGGCGTCGGCTTCTTTCTGATGCTGTGCATGGTGCGCATTCTCTTTTCGATCTCGCTGCGCACGATGCTGATCGTATTTTACGCCATCGTCTTTGCCGCGGCGTTTTTGTCGGATGAGAGCATCCTCTCCGTCGCGTTCGACTCCGGCGGCGTGACAACGGGGCCGATGACCGTGCCGTTCATCATGGCACTCGGCGTCGGCGTTGCGTCCATTCGAAGCGACGAAAATGCCAAGGCGGACAGCTTCGGCCTCGTCGGTCTGTGCTCGATCGGGCCGATCTTATCGGTGCTGCTGCTCGGTGCGATCTACAAAACGCAGCCCGCGCAGGGCGAGAGCAGCGCTGTCTCTGGCGTCGCCACCACGGTAGAGCTCGGCAAGGACTATCTGCATGCCCTGCCGGAGTATTTATGGGAAGTGACAATGGCGCTGCTGCCGATCGTTGTCTTCTTCCTGATTTTTCAGGTCATTTCGCTCAAGCTCCGCAAGCTGCCTTTCATGCGCATCGTGATTGGTATCCTCTATACATACTTAGGTCTCGTGCTGTTCCTCACGGGCGTGAACGTCGGCTTTTCGCCGCTGGGCTACGCGCTCGGTGCCGCGCTGGCCGAGGGGTGGAAGGTCTATCTCCTTGCCCCCCTTGCGATGCTGATGGGCTGGTTCATCATCAACGCCGAGCCCGCCGTCCATACGCTCAACAAACAGGTCGAGGAGTTGAGCGCGGGCGCGATCTCCGCCAAGGCGATGGGCATGAGCTTATCCATCGCGGTCTCCGCCGCGGGCGGGCTTGCGATGCTGCGTGTCATCACAGGCATTTCGATCATGTATTTCCTCGTGCCCGGCTATCTTATCGCGCTGGCTTTGAGCTTTTTCGTGCCGCGCACGTTCACGGCCATCGCGTTCGACTCCGGCGGCGTCGCGTCAGGTCCTTTGACGGCGACATTCATGCTGCCGTTCGCCACAGGCGCGTGCGAAGCGCTCGGCGGCAATGTGATGACGGACGCGTTCGGCCTTGTCGCGCTCGTCGCGATGATGCCGCTCATCACCGTGCAGGTGATGGGAGCCATCTACGTTGTCAAATCCCGTCATGCTTCGCAGGAGCCCCAGCTCCCCGACTTTGGCGACAACGAGATCATCGAACTGTGGGAGGCCTGCTGAAATGGAACTCTATTACATCATTGCCATCACGGATCACGACCGCGGCGAAGCGATGGGCTCGCTCTACCACGCGGCGGGGCTGCACCTCATTTTGAGCATGCCCGCGCGCGGCACAGCCACGAGCGAGCACCTCGCCATCTATGGGCTGGACGCGACGGAAAAGTGCGTTATCGCCGCCGTCGGCAGCGCGCAGGAGGCGGATTCGCTTATCCGTTCCGCCAAGCGCAAGCTCTTTATCGACATTCCGGGCAACGGCGTCATGCTGACCGTGCCTCTCAAGAGCGTGGCCGGCGGCAAGACACTGTCCTATCTCACCGACGATCTCAAAGCAGGAGGAGCGCCGAACATGAACTTTGAACATGAACTCATCACCGTCATCTTAAACGAAGGCTATTCCGACTTTGTCATGGACGCGGCGCGCGCCGCGGGCGCGGGCGGCGGTACGGTGCTGCA
>ERZ791571.1212-NODE-1212-length-13001-cov-22.921597_pt1 | contig 13001 bp, 8 predicted proteins | sample MGYA00509972_ERZ791571 | MGnify/ENA primary metagenome ERZ791571 (study PRJEB30046, sample SAMN00791936) | human gut metagenome | study: EMG produced TPA metagenomics assembly of the A metagenome-wide association study of gut microbiota in type 2... | reverse complement strand
GTGAACTCAAAATACTTCATAGTTGTTTTTAATGCTGGTGAATAATGTGCAAAGATACAGCAATCCGGGTATAGAAAGTCAAGTTTGCCTGAACTTTATGCCGGTGAGCGTTGTATCTTCTACAAAGATAGTTAGAAATAGGGATTTCCCTATTATCCTTTGGGGAAAATCTCCCCCGGACGAAAAATCTCTTCCTTATCTTTGTAACGTGAATAAGTTTAAGTAATTACATAAACCGAGATGATATGAAAAAGATTGTTTATTTCTTGCTATTTGCCTTGTGCCTTCCGATAGGTATCTTTGCACAAAGCGTTGATGACGACCTTTACTTCGTACCTTCTAAAGACAAACAGGAGAAGAAAGAAACTCCAGTTAAGAAGGAACCGAAGAAACAGGTGACGACTAACATCTATACTTCACCGGGTACTACAGTGGTTGTTCAGGACCGTAAGGGGAGAACACGGGATGTGGATGAATATAACCGCCGTTACGATGCACGTGAAAATGAATTCGTAATGGATAATGATACCTTATATATAAAAGAAAAATCTAATCCGGATTTGGACGGAGAATGGGTGACGGGCGAATTCAATGGTACAACAGACGACTATGAATACGCTGAACGTATCATCCGTTTCCGCAATCCGCGTTTTGCTATCAGTATCAGCAGTCCGTTGTACTGGGATGTAGTTTACGGTCCGAATTCATGGGACTGGAACGTATATACCGATGGTATGTATGCTTATGCATTCCCGACGTTCAGTAACCCGCTTTGGTGGGATTGGCGTTATGGCTCTTACGGCTGGGGATGGAACTATGGCTGGGGATGGAATCGTCCTTACTACTCTTGGGGATATTACCCCGGTTATTGGGGCGGCTGGTATGGCGGCTACTGGGGTGGCTGGTATGGCGGCGGATATTGGGGACATCATCACCATTGGCATGGTGGTCCTAGCTGGGGCTGGGGCGGAGGTGGAAGCGGTCGTTGGACAGGTCCTACCTATACCAATCGTCGTTCTTCCGGACAAAGCAGTTACAGGAATCCTTCTACTATTCGTCGTTATGGTTCGAGTGCCGTTCGTTCCAGTGGCTCTTCTGTTCGGGGAGGCTCTGCAGTTCGTTCAGAAGGTAGTTCTGTTCGTTCTTCTGGTTCTACTTATAGTAGGGGAACTACTTCCAGACGTGTAGTGGGTACACGGACTTCAGGTGAACGCAGTGGCTCAAGTAGTCGTAGCAGTGCTACTTATTCTCGTCCAAGTAGTACTAGAAGTAGCGGAAGTTCTTCATCTTCCCGTTCGACTGGTTCTTCTGGTTATTCGCGTTCGTCTGGAACCACTACTAGAAGCAGTAGTGCAAGATCAACTTATAGTCGTGGAAGTTCAGAAGCACCGCGTAGTTATTCTCCAGCAAGTAATAGTAATACCCGTTCTTCTTCCTATGGTACTTCTCGTTCTTCTTCACGTAGTTATTCTCCAGCTTCGTCAGGTGGCAGTAGCTCTCGGGGTAGTTATTCGAGCGGTGGTTCTTCTTCTAGATCATCATCAGGTGGAGGTTCCTCTCGTAGTAGCAGTGCCAGAAGATAAGTATTAATTAAATGGTTTTGACAGGAATGAAAAAGATAAGTGTTTTAACTGCTCTGGGGATGCTAATGATAGCGCCTTGGGGAATGGCACAAACGATATATGACGGTGCCAAACTAACAGGAAAAGATTTGAATGGCACAGCTCGATTTGTGGGTATGGGTGGAGCTATGGGAGCTCTTGGAGGAGACATATCTACGATGGGGACTAATCCGGCAGGTATTGGCCTTTATCGCAGTAATGATGTAATGACTTCATTTGGGCTTTCTCTTTATGGGAATGAAAGCCAGTATTTGGGGAAAAAGTTTAATTCCGATTTAACTAAAGGAGATTTTAATAACATCGGGTTTGTATTTTCTTCGAAGATTGGTAATGAAACTCCGCTGCGTTTTGTGAATTTCGGTTTTAATTATCATAAAGCGAAATCCTTTAATAACAACATGCGCATGGAAGGTAATTTGGGGCTTTACTCACAAACCTATCTAATGGCATCTCAAGCAGCTGGCATTGAAAAATGGGGAGATTCGCCTTATACGGATAATGGTATTGGGTGGCTTTCTATTCTTGGAGCTGATGCTGGGCTGATTAGAGATATTACAATACATGACAAAACAGGAGGGGTAAACAATATTCCTTATACCTATAAGGATGAACAAGGGAAGGAGGTACAGTATAAGGATATAAATGGTAATCCTCTTTATATCTCTCCTGGACATTTTGAAGGAATGTTAGATAATGGATATGCAAATTTTCGTTCGGAAGAACGCGGGGGAATTGATCAATATGATTTTAATGTATCGTTTAATTTTAATGATCGGGTATATTTGGGATTGACGCTGGGTGCTTATTCTGTAGATTATAATAAGTATACTTTTTATGATGAGGATTATGGAAACGATGAAGGATATAGTTTGCAGAGTTGGAATAGAATAAAGGGGTCTGGCTTTGACGTGAAGTTGGGAGCTATTATTCGTCCTTTTGAATATTCGCCTTTTCGAGTTGGATTAGCTATACATACGCCAATATTCTATAGTTTGGATTATAAAACGAGTGCACAAGTTATATCGGATGTGATGGATGTTGTAACTGGAGAAATAAAGGGATATGACGTGAGATCATGGGATAATCTTCCGGGAAAAGGGGATATGATCCTTCCTTTCGATCTTCAGACTCCTTGGACTTATAATGTAAGTTTGGGATATACGGTAGGCAAGAGCTTGGCTTTAGGAGCAGAGTATGAGTATCAAGATTATTCTTCCATGAAGTTTAAAGATACTGAAGGTAATTCTTCTGCTTATGAATTTGAGAATAGTACGACGTCTATGTTGAAAGGGGTTAGTACAGTCCGTCTTGGTCTAGAGTATAAGGTGATTCCACAGTTTGCTTTTAGGGCAGGATATAATTATAGTACTGCGGCTTTCCATCAGGATGCTTTCAAAGATTTGGCTATTAACTCTATTCAGACAGATACAGACTTTTCAAACTCCAAATCATTGAGTAATTACACACTGGGTATTGGCTATCGTGGATCAATGTTTTATGCTGATTTGGCTTATAAATACTCTACATATAAAGAAAATTTCTATCCGTTTGTGAATGGATTTGTAGATGGTGGTGATATAGCCATTGGTTCACCGGAAGCAACGAAAGTAACGAATACACGTAGTCAAGTGTTGTTTACCGTAGGTCTGCGCTTCTAATCTAATAAAGAAACAGTTTTCAATTTCAATAATAACTTTTGTGTGTAAAAAAATCCCTGGAACGCTGAGTGTCTACAGTAGTTCCGGGGATTTTTATTCATGATGTTCTTAAAATGGAAAAAATAGAAGACGACTGATTCCTAGTAAGTAAGTTTGTAAATATCGGGTGTGAGAATAAAGTAGAAAAAACTTTTTGCATATCAAGGAAAATGAAAAATGTAGTAAAAGAGATCCTCTCTTTTACTACATTCATATATTTAACATGACGATTTTAGGTCAAAATGGTATGAAAGGAAAAGAACCATAAGAAAATCTTCTAGATTTTACATTTTTATATCCTTAAAAGACATTTTTACAAAAAATGATGAGCAAAGCCACTCGAATTTGTACTTTGCTCATCAATAATTATATTTACTATCCCCATATATGCTAATATAGAGCGAGAGGAAGTACTTCTATTTTATAATAGCCAGAAGTATATTTAGGATTTAAAACGGGTCTATAAGTCGTTTTATAGCTTGCTCTTCCCGGAACTCCTGAAACTACTGCATCCATTTCGTTCTTAATAACAATGTCATCTCCGAAATTAATAATGACATCTCCTAATTGTTCACTATCCAAATGGGTAGTTATTGTAGTTGATACTTTTTGTGTAGTAGATGCCGAAGCACCAAATTTAGCACCTTTTTTTATTGTTTCTCCAAGTCCTATATTAAATTCAAAGTTACTAGCAAAGTTACTAGTTGTTTCTATAAGCTTCTGTTCCGTAACTTCATTATCTTTTTCTTCTATAGAAATTTTTATAGAAGAAGAATAATGTTCTATATTCCAGTCAAAAAGAGGTAATGGATTAGGTAAATAGTATTTTTTCAGATTCTTTATGCCTATAGCTCTTTTTTTTATCTGATGTCTACCTGTGTTGATGTTTTCTATATTAAGCTCAAATAAATCATTTGGTGAAATAGAAATTGCTTTAATTATTTCATTAGAAATTAGTTGAGTATTGCTAACATATATTTTCACTATAAATTCAAAATTACCCTCAAACCAAAACGATAGTGCATAATCACGTCTTCCAGAGTCTCTTGGATCCTTGGGAACTTTGACTTCATATTCACTATAATGTGGATCGTCACCTTGATCTGCTATTAGTCTATACATATTATTAGGATCACCTGATAATTCAAAAGAGTATATACATTCAGAAATGTTTTTTTGAAATATTCCACTACCATCTTTTTTTGAGATGTTGTAATAAATATAATCCCTTTGCCATATCCCATTTTTATCTGCATAATCTTTTGCTTCATATATTTTTTTTAATTTTTCAGGATAGTCAGTGGATACTCCTCTGGTTTGCATCTTGGAAGTAGGATTGGTATTGTCGAATTCTTTGTGTGTGAAAATGAAATTAGTACCATTTTGAGCTGTTAAAATTGAAGAATCACTATTTCTTGTAGATGATGTTTGTAGAAAAACTCTTTCAGAAGGTTTAACCACAGCAATAGGAAAGGCTGGTATTTCGTCACTTTCTATAGTATTAATTGTTCCTATATTATCTGTATATAATATTTGTTTATTGTTATTCATATATGCAACTAATGGTATTTCTTTTTGAGTATTCCATGTTTCAGGTGAAAAAAAATCTTCAGGGAGTGCAGGTATAAATATAGTGAGATTAGGAATTTTTTTTAAAAGAGAGGTAAGTTCATCTTTACTCATAAATCTTAATAATAAATCTTCAAAAGTTTGGTTATTTTCTATAACTCTGTCTTTTATTAGCATATATAAAACATCATATTCATAGTCAAATTGTTTTAATGCTTCTTGCTTTATAAACTCTCTGCTTGCTTCACTTTCACAGAAAACATTAGCTAGTGCAACTGAAAATCTGTTTTTTAAGAAAGTTTCATCTTCTATCAATTTAGTATTAGTTTTAGAAACTAATGTAGTATCAAAAGTATTATCATTACATGAAAGCGTAATTAATAATATTGTCAGAAATAAAGAGACTTTAGTTATTCGTTTCATAATATTTCTTTTTTAAGTTAATACATTTTGTTTTGTTCTGCAGAAGTTTTACAAATATAATATTTTTTATTGAAGAATGTTTTGTTTTTTATACTTTTATTAAATCTCAAAGTGTAAAATAAGTTAATGGCTGAATTTTAGAATATTGGATATATGACCGTCTTTGATATTTAAAGAATATTTTCGGTTTAAGGTGAATTATTTCTTTTACTGAATATAATAATTGGTTTAGTTTGTGTTTCTAATATAGGTATTTTCAATAATAACTTTTGTGTGTAAAAAATCCCTGGAATGCTGAGTGTCTACAGCGGTTCCGGGGATTTTTATTAGTATCACTTTTTATTCTTTAGTCTTATCTGAATAGTGGAGTTCGTTCGTCAATGATTCCGCGTCTTGCGTACATTTTTACCGCAACAGGAGTTCCGGCTTCTATGGTAATGTCCTCCTCTGCGATGATAGGTTCTTCTTTACCGTCCTCCAGGATAACCGTTCCTATTTTCTCGCCGGCTTTGATGAGCTGTGGGATCAAGTTAGTCAAGATACCTTCAGATACTTTCCGGATATCAATGTATTCCGGTTTTGCATTGGGGTCAGCTTCGATTTTACCGCTGAACAGGTCTTGCACACCTTTGTTCTTCAAGAACAGTTTAACGATTGCTCTACCTTCGTACGGCTGGTTGTTCTCGTCGAGCAGAACGACGGGCGTTGTCATTCTCTTAAATGCAAGAGCAACGTTCTTAGAACCTTTGTTGGCTTGGGCTGTACCGAACAAATATTCTAAGCCACCCTTGATTTCACGATAGCGGCTGCTCAATGATCTGGTAGTAGCAGCTTCGTCGGTCAATTCAGGATAATGAGCATAGAAAGTAACCGTTTCCGAATCGGTGCCTGCTTCGTTCCAAGTCTGGCTATCCATGCCTATGGCAAACGGATGATAATCCTGCTCGGCAACGGACATGGAGATGACATCCCCGGCAGCGAAATTGCTCTTTAACGGAAGTGTCAGACTACTGCTGTTACGAGTAAGAGCATTGTTGATACTTTGGTCAATAGAAGTAGAAAAGTCGATCACTCCTTTACTGGGATCTTGCAGTTCTTCTTGCTGTTGACAACTGAACAGGCATACTGATGCCATAACAAATAAAAGGCTTTTTCTTTTCATTTGAGGGTAATTAATAGGTTAATAATAGTGAGAGGTTTTCTAATATTCTACTCTGTCTTCTTTGGCCACCCAGGCTTTGAAGGCAGTAAGGGCTTCATTATGTAGTAGGATTTCGGAAGGCAGCTTTCTGTCTTCAGGTTTCAGTTGCAGTTCGTCATAGATAAAAGAGTCGTCGAAGCCGATGTTTTTGGCATCGGTTTTGTTGTTTCCATAGTACATCTTATCCAGGCGTGCCCAATAAATAGCACCCAGGCACATGGGGCAAGGTTCGCAGGAAGTATAGATTTCGTATCCGCTAAGATCAAATGTTCCGAGTTTGGCAGCTGCGGCACGTATAGCGCTCACCTCGGCGTGAGCCGTAGGATCACAAGATGCAGTGACACGATTAACTCCTGTTGCAACTATTTCTCCGTCTTTCGTGGCAATCACAGCACCGAAAGGACCTCCACCATTTTCAACATTTTCTTTTGAAAGCTCGATCGCTTTTCTCATTAAAGCTTCTTTAGTCATGGCACAAAAAATATATTGTTAGTTTCATTTTTTCTTTGCTTCTTTCTACAAAGATAGAAAAAACTAACAATATACAATGGGATGTCCCTATTTATTTTTTAACAATACCGGCAGAATCCGGAAAAAGAAGGAACTTTTTTTTGCTTTTTTTAGGGTTATAGCTTACCTAAGATCTTGTCCATTACCCAGTTAGTCAACGTTGCGCTTTCGCCATCGCAAGAGCAAACCGACTTACCCAATAAGTGATCTACTACTGCTTGGATAAGAGGCTGTTGCACGTGTTCCGGGTTGCCGATACAGATTTCTTCCCGTCCTTTCTCGGTATGCAGTCCGATAGGTTCGTAAGTAAAGACAGAGAAGCAAATCATTCCTTTGTCACCGATAATCTCTATGCGGTCTTCGCGGGCAGAATCATGGGCAACGAAACACCAGGAACCACTACCCACCAGTCCGTTGTCAAATTGGAAACAGGCGCTTAATGTATCTTCGGCAGGATAAAGCCCGCCACGATTACTCTTGTAACCGCTTGCTTCGAGGATGCAACCGAACATATCCTGCAACAAATCAATCTGATGCGGAGCAAGGTCGTAGAAGTAGCCGCCTCCGGCAATATCAGCCTGCACACGCCAGGGAAGATTATCACGATTGTAATCCAGATCGCGTGGCGGCTGGGCAAAACGAATCTGTACATTGATAACGTTGCCGATCGTCCCGTTCTCTACTAATTCCTTTACTTTCTGGAAATAGGGAAGATAACGTCGGTAGTATGCTACGAAACAGGGAACCCCCGTTTCATTGGATATGCGGTTGATTCGAGTACATTCTTCATACGTCACCGCCATTGGCTTCTCAATATAGGCCGGTTTACCCGCTTTCATGGACATAATGGCATACGTAGCGTGTGAAGAAGGAGGAGTGGCGATATAGACAGCGTTTACTTCCGGATCATCTATCAGCTCCTGTGCATCGTCATACCATTTCTTGATTCCTCTCTCTTTGGCATACGCTTTCGCTTTCGCGCCGTCACGACTCATCACGGCTACGACTTCCGAATGTTCTACTTTCTGGAAAGCGGGACCGCTTTTCGTCTTGGTTACTTCTCCGCAACCAATGAAGCCCCATTTGATAATCTTTTCACTCATAATATAATATACCTATTGTGTCTGTTCTAACAAACCCCAAAGATAAAGCTATTTTTTGTCAAGAGCAACTTTATTGATTATTAACTTAGCGGGGACAGTTGGAAAACAGACATTGTGTTTTGTTTCAACAGAAGCTCTGTTTTATCGGAACAGAGGCTCTGTTTCAGGCAAACAGAACGTCTGTTTGAGGCGGATATATACTTCATTTCGGTAAGAAGCAAGGTGAACATTGCTGATCCTCCGGCTGAAGAACCATAACCACCGGGCAAAGCGAAAGGAAAAGTCGGGGCGGGGAGAGGTTTTTCCCGGCTGGATAAAAAGAAAGGAGAGAATCGCGATTCCCTCCTTTGCATGTAGTTTAATTGAAACTACTTTATCATTAACTCTGTAAAGATACAACATTCGAAAGCGAAAGTCAAGTCTTTGGGAGTTTATTTCTGGAAATAGACATGAATATATCTATCTTACATTCTGTTTTTGATTGTTTTCTTCTGATATGTAAAATGATAAGGTTATTCTTTATCATAGTACTTTTTATAAATCTTCTGGTATTCTTTCTCCTTTTGAAATTTATCCAGCCATGTATTCAAACTATCGAGTAAAGCGGGTGATTGTTTGCTGACTGCCCATGAGTAGAATTGTGTAAAGCTGATGGCTGTATTTATATCTATCTGCGGGATGGAATCGGCGGCCGCGCGTGCGATGCTTTCGTCACAAACGGCATAGTCGATATCTCCATGAGCTACCATTGAGATTAATTGTTCGGAACCGTATTTATCTATTTCTTTGATATAAATGGTATCTCCGATTTCATTTCCCAGGTTTTGGATACGCAGGATGGAGGGAGAGCCTTTTACTACGTGAAGTGTCCGCCCCGCCAAGTCCAGTTGGTTACGGATATAGAGTGAATCGTTTTCTCCGTTTTCTCTCCGTTGCACGAGCACTTGTTTGTTGAGCGTGATGGGAGAGGTGAGGAGCAGAGAATCTTTCAGTTCGCTGGTAGCTAATATGCCGCAGGCAATTACATCGTAACGTCCTTCGCTTAATCCTTCCAGCCGTTCTTCAAAACTCATCAGGGGTGTTATTTCGGTTTTCAATCCCTTGTCATGGGCAAAAGCCTGTATCAGCTCGTAATGGAAACCGGAAACGGTATCATCGTCCACGTAGAAACTGATCGAGTTATATTCAGTCGCTACACGCAATATACCTTCTTTGGCAATGGCTGCATAATCACGCGGGTGTCCTGACGGTTTTTCCTGATTACCGCATTGGCGGATAGAAAAGATGATTGCCAATACAATGATTACGGGCACTAAATATCGGGACAGTCTCAATTTGGGGCGTGTTACCATAAGCCATATAGATTTTGTTAATCATAGAAATTCCATGAAAGACCGAATTTCAGTACACGCGGGTTGATAGGGTAGTGAGGAGACAAGAAGTAATTCGGGCTGCTCATACCTTGATTCACGTGATACATCATTACATAGAAACGTGTACGCTTTAGGTGTAAGTTTGCGTATACATTCACGATCGGATAACCTCCTATCTCTACCTGGTCATTTTCCGGTTGCAAATAGAAGTTTTGGATAGCCGGCATATAAGCGGGTGCATTGTATTTACTGAAATAACGCACGTCGGCACCCAATTGTACACTAAGCACTTTCTTTGCCAGCTTGAACTGCATATAGAAATTGTGATACAGCGAAAGATCAGGCAAAGGCAATACGGTCTGGTCGCTGGACTTTTGCCAGGTTACTTCATTATCTAAATGGAAGATTCCCAATTTGAAGTCCTGATTAAGACTTGCTGACAACACCTGTATACTTCCGCTTTTCTGTTCCGGCACTGCTTGTTGGTTGAAATAAGTGTAATTCTTTATGTTTTCAACTCCTGCTTTCAAGCGTGTTCTCCAACGTGCAATGCTTAATTCTCCTTCAATACGGGTACGAAATTCTTTGTCCATATCATTGTCCCACATGAAGTGTTTGGAATGATAATGACGCATATAGAAAGGCGCAAGCTTATTGCTGACTTCACCACGGGCTATAAGGCTCACAGTGTCTTTCCATAACGGAAAGTTAAGGTCGATATCTCCTTTCACATTGAATTGTCCGATTGCTTTTCCGGCGAGTCCCACTTCACCAATGGCATGGTAATGAAGTACATTTCCTTCACGTTTGGATAATTCGCCTCCAACAAATATTTCATTTTCATTGTATTTGTCGGGCAACGGATTCCCCTCCATATTCATAAGAGTATACTTGCTGATTTTATAGGAAGCAAATGCCGTGAGTCCGGCTTTGGCATATTTATTGAATCCTTCGAGTAGAGCAATACCTATGGTATTCTTGATACCCATATAGGTAGTACTGTCTCTGGCAATCGGATTATCCGGTTCCAAATAGGTGTTTTGATAATAGTTCTTTTCACGCATGTCATCATCAGAGTTGAAGCTATGACGTGCACGCTCTACCTGAATGGTATGTATAAAACTAGTGACCGGCACAAATTCTTGTTTGGCTGGAGTCGTATCATTTTCGGCCTGCGGTATGTCGCGGCTGAATCCCAGATTGTAACGTTGGGTCAGGAATACATAAAAGTCATGATTACGGTTGGTCGTTGCACTTAATACAGTCGGGATATTGGTTGATTCATATTCTCTTTGGCCTTGTGCCATCTCTTCAGGAGCAGTGATGTATCGGTCGTCCTCAATACCTCCGTTTTCATTTGTTTTGAGATAATTGTTGCTGTAGATGGCTTGCATCTGATAGCGGTCGCCGATATAACTACCGAAAATTGCCGCATTGAAATAAGCCGTATTTTGGTTATTATAATATCCTCGTCCGTACAAGTAATCTATGTTAAAACCGAAAGCCAGCTTCTTGTTTACATTGACAGAGAAATAAGACTTAAAGCGTTCTTCTCCGTTTATTTTATTACCGGCTTTATGATACGTCAGATTGGTATAAGGTACGTTACTATTGGTGAAATTGAACTCCGTAGGACGAATAAAGAAACTGGAGAAAGGCTCCATAAAGATAGTAGGTTCCGGATCACGACGTTCAAAGAAGATGCGTGACATACGGGGAGAACCCATATTGGCCAGATAATTATAATGTCCGGTAAGTCCTTCGGTAAGATTTGAATTCTGGAAGTGGTGATAAGCAGTATCCGCCGGGATGATAGTCCGGTCGCCCAACTGATTATTAATACGCCACATATATAATTTCGGAGGTAACCCCTGTACTTCTACATTTGCACTATCCAGTCTGTCCGGAATCATGGCTGGGTCCACTTGGTTACCGTATTGGTCGTATCCGTTTTCGTCCACTCTCTGGCGACCATTATCGAACTGTGCATGGACAGTTGTCAAACCTATAACGGAAAAGATTATATATAATAGTAAGATTCGTCTCATAATTGGAGGCAAAGATACTTACTTTAATTGATTTAATGATAATGGATAATTGAAAATTATGTTGCATACGTACTATACGTAGCTAATAATTATCAATTATCCATTGTACATTATCTGTTAATTAAACCTCACGGATTAACTCCATACCTTTCTTGATAGCTTCCTCGTTCATAGGAATCAAGTGATGGTGGCGTTCCGGCAGGGTTTTCTTAAGTCCTTTGATAACATTCTCCAGCGTTACGATGGGGCGAAGCTTCAATAATCCGCCAAGTACGATCATGTTGAATGCTTTGGCATTGTTCATCTCGTTGGCTGCATCCATTGCATCGATACGATATACCTTAATATCCTTACGGGTAGGAGGGTTGATAATTCCGTAACCGTCATAAATCAGGATACCGCCGGGTTTCACTTTGCTTTCAAACTTTTCGAGTGAAGGCTGATTCAGAATGATGGCAGCGTCGTATTTACTAAGAATCGGTGAGGATATTTTGTCATCGCTTACAATAACTGTAACGTTGGCTGTTCCACCTCGTTGTTCGGGACCGTATGCCGGCATCCAGGTCACTTCTTTGCCTTCCATCAAACCGGAATATGCCAGAATCTTACCCATAGACAATACGCCTTGTCCACCGAATCCTGCTATAATTATTTCTTCTTTCATTGTTCTGTTGACTTTTAGCGTTATTCTTTATCTTTTAAATCACCCAGCGGATAGAATGGGAACATGTGTTCTTCCATCCATTTGTTCGCCTTCTCCGGAGTCATCTTCCAGCCTGAACTACAAGTGGAAACGATTTCTACCAGGTTGGAACCTTTACCGTTCATGGAGTTCTCAAAAGCCTTGCGGATTGCCTTCTTAGCCTTACGGATAGCCGGTACGGATTGTACGGACTGACGGGTTACATAAGCAGTTCCTTCCAGTTGGGCTGCGATTTCAGTAATCTTCAATGGATAGCCGTGAAGTTCAACGTCACGTCCGTAAGGACAAGTCGAGCTCTTCATGCCTACCAGTGTAGTCGGAGCCATCTGGCCGCCTGTCATACCGTAGATCGCATTATTGATAAAGATAATCGTGATATTTTCACCACGGTTCAAAGCGTGGATTGTTTCGGCTGTACCGATGCAAGCCAAGTCACCGTCGCCCTGATAAGTGAAAACAAGGCGGTCCGGCCACAGGCGTTTCACAGCAGTCGCCACAGCAGGAGCACGTCCGTGTGCTGCTTCTTGCCAGTCAATATCGAGATAGTTATAGGCAAACACTGCACATCCCACCGGAGAAATTCCCACAGTTTTATCTTCCATACCCATTTCCTCAATGACTTCGGCAATGAGTTTGTGTACCACACCGTGACTGCAACCCGGGCAGTAGTGCATGGCGTTATCGTTCATCAGAGTCGGTTTTTTGTAAACCAGATTCTCGGGTTTGATTATTTCTTCTTTAGTCATAACTTC
>ERZ791571.1210-NODE-1210-length-13009-cov-8.707349_pt1 | contig 13009 bp, 10 predicted proteins | sample MGYA00509972_ERZ791571 | MGnify/ENA primary metagenome ERZ791571 (study PRJEB30046, sample SAMN00791936) | human gut metagenome | study: EMG produced TPA metagenomics assembly of the A metagenome-wide association study of gut microbiota in type 2... | reverse complement strand
GAGGTGGGCCTCGGCTACCTGACGCTCGGGCAGCCCTGCACGACGCTGTCGGGCGGCAGGCCGCCGTCCTTGACAGAGAGGTCCATACTGCCGCGCGAGGCGTACATGCGCGCGCCGATCTCGTCCGACGCGGCAAACTGCGCGCCAATGAGGTCGCCCGCGCCCGCAGGGAAGACATAGTGATGGTCGAAGCAGGTCGTGCAGCCGTGCTTCATCAGCTCGCCAAGGCCCGTGAGCGTCGAGAGGCGGATGACGTCCTCGTCGAGGTTTTTCCAGATCTCATAGAGCGTTTTGAGCCAGTCGAAGAGCTCCATGTTCTGTACTTCCGGCAGGTTGCGGGAAAAGACCTGATAGAGATGATGGTGCGTGTTGACAAGGCCGGGGTAGCAGAGCATGTGGCTCGCGTCAATCACCTTTTCCGCCTCCTGCGGCAGATTTTTACCGATCGCGCGGATGAATCCATCCTCAGCATACAGATCGACGTTTTCATAAACCGTGTCCGCGTCATCACACGACACCAGCGAACGAATGTTTTGAATGAGCAGAGTAGACATAGCAATACCTCTTAGACCCGCGCCAAACGCAGGCAGATTTAGTGAAAAATAGCAAGAAGCGCATTTTGCTGCCTCCAGCGGCAAAACAGCTCAAAAGCCTCGCAGAGTTTCACGCCGCGCACGGCGTGAAATAAATTGGAATTCGTCGCGGAGGACGACATGCGCGCTCTATTTTGCGCCGCGCACGGCGCAAATGAATTTGATCGTTTTTTGCCGCGGCACGTGCGTGGAAAAAAGCGTCGCAGACTTGCCGCCGCGCACGGCGGCAAAAAAATAGAATTCGTCGCAGAGGACGACATGTGCGTCCGCAGCGACACTTTGCAGTGTTTGGAGCGGTGAGCGACAAACACTGAAGCCTATCTAAAATGAAAGCACCCATCGGGTGCTTTCATTTTAAGTGTTTTTATCTCTCTTCGCGGAAGTAGCTCAGACCCAGCGATGCGGGCGGCTGATCCTCGCGCTTCTTGCGCAGCGACACGATGATCAGAACGACCAGCGTGACGACGTAGGGGAGCATCTTGTAGAGCTCCTTGATGGCAAGGTTGGTGCCGGTGGGGATGAAGATATAGAGGATGTAGAACCCGCCAAACAGGATGGAGGCCAGCACGCTGACGTTCGGACGCCAGATCGTGAAGATGACGAGCGCGATGGCGAGCCAGCCGCGGTCGCCGAAGGCGTTGTTGGACCAGACGCCGCAGGCGTAGTCCATGACGTAATACAGGCCGCCGAGACCCGCGATCATGCTGCCGATGCAGGTGGCGAGGTATTTGTACTTCGTCACGTTGATGCCGGCTGCGTCCGCCGTCGCCGCGCTCTCGCCCACGGCGCGCAGGTGAAGACCCGTGCGGGTGTGCTTGAGGAAGTACGACGCGAACAATGCGATGACGATGGCGAGGTAGGCAAGGAAGCCGTAGGACAGGAAAACCTGACCGAACCAGCCGCCGACATTCAGGGATTTGCTGAAATAGGCGCTCGTCGCGCTCAGCGCGATGGAGGGGACTTCACTGTCGGTCAGCTTGATGAGCGAGCCGCCGAAGAAGTTGCCGATGCCGACGCCGAACGTCGTGAGTGCAAGACCCGTGACGTTCTGGTTGGCGCGCAGCGTAACGGTCAGCAGGCAGTAGAGAAGGCCCATCAGAAGCGAGCCCAAAAGCGAGCAGAGCATCGGGATACCGATGGCGAGGAACGCGTTCATGTCGGCAGCCGGGGTGGACTGCTCGTAGAAGAACGCGCCGATGACGCCGCAGATACCGCCGACGTACATCACGCCCGGAATGCCGAGATTCAGGTTGCCGGACTTTTCCGTCAGGATCTCACCGGTGCTGCCGTAGAGCAGGGGAATGCCCTGCATGACCGCACGGGGAAGGAAAGAAGCAAGATCAAACATCGCTCACGCCTCCTTTTTGCCCTTGCGCAGGCTGACCTTGTAGGTGATGAAGAATTCGCTGCCGATGATGAAGAACAGGATGATGCCCGTCAGGATATCGGCGAAGGAGTGGTTTAGGCCGAACACGCTGGAGATCTCGCTCGCGCCGCGGCTCAGAACCACGATAAGAAGGCTCGTGAAGATCATCATGATGGGGTTGAACTTGGCCATCCAGGAGACCATGACCGCTGTGAAGCCGCGTCCGCCGACGATGGTGGTGGTCAGCGTGTGGTCCGTACCGGCGGTGAGCAGCAGGCCGATGAGGCCGCAGATCGCGCCGGAGAGGATCATCGTGCGCACGATGACGCGCTCGACCTTGATGCCCGCATAGCTCGCGGTGCGCTGGCTCTCACCGACAACGGCGATCTCATAGCCGTGCTTGCTGTAATTGAGATAGATGTACATAACGCCCGTGAGGATCGCCACAAGCAGGATCGGGAGGAGATAGCGCTGGCCGCCGAGAACGGGGAGCCAGCCGGCCTCGGTATTCTGGTTGATGATACCGATCTTGCCCGAGCCCTTGGGCACTTCCCACACGATGATGAAGAACGCGGCGAGCTGTGTCGCGATGTAGTTCATCATGAGCGTGAAGAGCGTTTCGTTCGTGTTCCACTTGGCCTTGAAGATACCGGGGAGGAAGCCCCACAGCGCGCCTGCCGCGACGGAGGCAATGATCATAATGACGATGAGAAGACCGTTGGGGATCTTGCCGCCAAGGCAGATCATGCAGGCCGCGGTGGCAAGGCAGCCGATGAGCACCTGACCCTCGGCACCGATGTTCCAGAAGCGCATCTTGAACGCGGGCGTGACCGCGAGCGAGATGCCGAGCAGGATCGCGAGGTTATGGAACGTGACCCAGCTCTTGCGCGACGTACCGAACGCGCCGTAGAGGATCGTGGAGTAGACCTTGATGGGATTTTCGCCCGTCAGCAGCGTTGTGACGATCGCGCAGACGATCAAAGCGAGCACGATCGCGCCGCCGCGGATCAAAACGGCCTTGTACCAGGGGAGCGTATCGCGCTTGGCGATGTGGAAGAGCGACTGTTTCTTATTCATCCTTGTTGCCTCCCCTCACGAGCGTCATCAGTGCGCCGACCTCGCGTTTGTCGGTCTTTCTGGCGTCGACCACGCCGGAGACCTGACCGCCGCAGAGAACGACGATGCGGTCGCACAGCTCAAGCAGCACGTCGAGGTCTTCGCCGACATAGACGACGGCGACGCCATGCATCTTCTGCTCTGTCAGCAGGTTGTAAATGGTATAGGAGGTGTTGATGTCCAGGCCGCGCACGGCGTAAGCGGTCATCAGCACGGCGGGGGACTGGGCGATCTCGCGTCCGACAAGCACCTTCTGCACGTTGCCGCCGGACATGCGGCGCACGGGGAAGGACGTGCTGGGCGTGACGACGCCGAGCTCTTCCCAGATGCGGTTGGCGAGCGCTTCGGGATCCTTGCGGTCAAGGAACAGACCCTTACCCTTGCGCCAGGAGCGCAGCATCATGTTGCCCGTCATGCCCATCGAGCCGACCAGGCCCATGCCGAGTCGGTCTTCGGGGACGAACGACATCGAAATGCCGCTCTTGCGGATCTTCATCGGGTCGAGACCGACGAGTTCCTTTTCCTTGCCGCCGTCGGGCGGATAGAACGTGACATGGCCGGAGGCAACGGGGTAGAGGCCCGCAATGGACTCGAGCAGCTCGCGCTGGCCGCTGCCTGCGACGCCCGCGATGCCGAGCACCTCGCCCGCGTTGATGGTGAAGCTGACATCGTCCAGACGCTTGACGCCAAGCTCGTCGTAAGCCGTCAGGCCTTCGATGACGAGGCGCTTTTCAACGTCCTTCGGCTCGGGGCGGCTGATGTTCAGGCTCACCGTGTGGCCGACCATCATGTCGGTCAGCGATTGCTGGTCGGCGTCCTTGGTGGCGACGTCACCGACGTATTCGCCCTTGCGCAGCACGGCCACGCGGTCGGACACGTCGAGCACCTCGTGCAGCTTATGCGTGATGATAATGAGGGACTTGCCGTCGGCCTTCATGTTTCGCATGATGGCGAAGAGCTTGTCCGTCTCCTGCGGGGTGAGCACTGCGGTCGGCTCGTCCAGAATGAGGATGTCCGCCCCGCGGTAGAGCACCTTGACGATCTCGACGGTCTGCTTCTGCGAAACGGACATGTCGTAGATCTTCTGATTGGGGTCGATGTCGAACCCGTATTTGTCGCAGATCTCTTTGACCTTTTTGCTGGCTTCGGCAATGTCGAGCTTGCCTTCAAGGCCGAGGATGATATTCTCCGTTGCGGTGAAAAGATCAACGAGCTTGAAGTGCTGGTGGATCATACCGATGCCGTGTTCGAACGCATCCTTGGGGGAGGCGATCGTGACGGGTTCGCCGTGAATGTAGATTTGCCCCTCGTCGGGGAAATAGATGCCGGAGAGCATGTTCATCAGCGTCGTCTTGCCGCTGCCGTTTTCGCCGAGCAGCGACAGGATCTCGCCCTCGTGCAGCTCAAGGTTGATGGCGTTGTTCGCCACCACTTTGCCGAACCGCTTCGTGACATTCTCCATTTTAACTGCGCATGCAGTTCCCAAGGCGGTCACCCCTTTTTCCGCTGGAGGGCACAGGAAGAAAGCCCCGCAGCATTGTATTTGTACAAGTCATATATTAGCATAATTGAACGGCGTTGTAAATGTAAAACAGAAAAAAACACAAAAAAAATTAGAAGCGCACAAAAATTTTTAGCAAAATAGCGAAAAGTGCCATAAAAAGAAAAAAGATATCGGGCTGCCCGAAGGCAGCCCGATATGTAGTAGCAGAAACAATTAGCCGAAATTAGTATCCAGCAGATCAATGCCGTCGATCATGAGCTGGAAGTACGGGGCGGAACGGGCGGTGGACTCAGCCAGATAACCGTCCTGGACAACCTCGGTGTCGGGCGTGTAGTCGGGATCGGTGTCGACGTCAGCCATGTAAGAGGTGACAGGCTGGCCGTCCACGGTGAAGGTGGAGCAGTCGAAGACGTGGAGCTCGCCGCTCTCGAGCTTGGCGGTCGCATCGGCAATGGCCTCAGCAGTGCCCTCGGCAGCAACGTTCTCGTTCAGGTCGGTCAGCACGACGGAGCCGGTCGCAAGAGTGCCGGTCCAGTCGGCGTCGATGGCCTCGCCGTTCATGGCAGCGGTGATGGCATACTCATAGTAGGGGGCCCAGTCGATGCGGGAGGAGATCAGATAGGTGTTGGGGCAGGCAGCCTCGGTGGAACCGTTGTAGGAAACGTCGGGAACACCGGCGGTCTCGCAAGCGGTGGGAGCGCCCATGGAGTCGGCGTGCTGGCTGATGAGCTTGCAGCCGTTCTTGATGAGCTTCTGCGCGCCTTCCTTCTCGGCGGTCTCGTCATACCAGCTGCCGGTGAAGGTGACTTCCATCGTGGCAGTGGGGCAGACGGAGCGAGCGCCCAGGAAGAAGGAGGTGTAGCCGGAGATAACCTCGGCATAGGTGAAGGCGCCGACGTAGCCGATCTTGGCCTCGTCTGCGGTGAACTCACCGTTGGCGATCATCTCGTTGAGCTTCATACCGGCAGCGATACCGGCGAGGTAACGGCCCTCATAGATGGAAGCGAAGGCGTTGTGGTAGTTGGAGAGACCCTCGGTGTGCGCCTTGGTGCCGGTGGAGTGGCAGAACTGCACGTCGGGGAAGTCCTTCGCGGCCTGGATCATGTAGTCCTCGTGACCGAAGGAGTCGGCGAAGATGATGTTGCAGCCGGCGTCGGCAAGCTCAGCGGCCTTGTCGTAGCACTCCTGACCTTCGGGAACGTTGGTCACGATGGTGTACTCGACGCCGAGCGTCTCGCAGGCCTCTTTCGCAGCGTTGATGAAGTTGAGGTCGTAGGTGGAGTTTTCGTCGTGGAGCATGATGAAGCCGACCTTGAAATCGGTGACTTCGTTGTTGTCCTGATCGTCGGTGTTGGTATCGTCCTTCTTATCGCCGCAGGCGACGAGGGCGAGGACCATCACGAGACTCAGGAGCAGTGCAAGGAACTTCTTCATTTCGGTAAATCCTCCTTAAATTTTACGGCAATCAAAAGATTTGAATACCGTTATCACCATGATACATAAAATGGTAAAATTTATCAACAGGAAAAACGAAAATCGGTGATCAAACTTGACCAAAAAAGGCTTGGCTCTTTTAGTCATAGGGGAGAAAAGAGTGGATACTCCATGGAAAAAACGAAAAAAGACCCGCTCAATGAGCGGGTCTTTTGCATAAAAGTGCGGGTTGTTTGGAACGAATGTTACATCTGCACGCGGGTGCCGGTCTTGCCTTCGATGCCCTCGGCTGCCTTTTCCAGCAGCGTGATGAGCGCAACGCGGCCGGGCTTGCTCTCGGCAAACGACATGGCGGCCTGGACCTTCGGCAGCATGGAGCCGGGAGCAAACTGCTTTTCGTCGATATACTTGCGCGCCTCGTCCGGCGTCAGGGTGTCGAGACCCTTCTGGTCGGGCTTGCCGAAGTTGATGGCGACCTTCTCGACCGCCGTCAGGATGACGAGCATATCAGCATCGAGGAGCTCGGCAAGCTTGGCGGAGGCAAAGTCCTTGTCGATGACCGCGGGCGTGCCGTAGAGCTTGCCGTCCTTGCGCACGACGGGGATACCACCGCCGCCGACGGTGATGACGACGGTGCCGTTGTCAACAAGCGCCTTGACGGTGTTCTTTTCAATGACGTCGATCGGCTTGGGGGAGGGAACGACCTGACGGTAGCCGCGGCCCGCGTCCTCGACCATGGTGTAGCCCTTTTCGGCGGCGATGCGGTCGGCGGTCTCCTTATCGTAGAACGCGCCGACGGGCTTGGTCGGATGCTGGAAAGCGGGGTCAGCCTCGTCGACGAGCACCTGCGTCACGACGGTCGCGACGTCCTTGTTCATGCCGCGGGAGGCGAGCTCGTTGCCGATGGCGTTCTGCAGGTGGTAGCCGATATAGCCCTGACTCATCGCGCCGCACTCGGGGAAGGGCATGTCGGACTTGATGGCCCCCGCCTCGGCGGCGGTGGCCATGCCGAGGTTGATCATGCCGACCTGCGGGCCGTTGCCGTGGGCGATGATGACCTCGTTGCCCTGCGCGATCAGATCGACGATGGGCTTTGCGGTCTCGGTGACGAGGGCGAGCTGCTCGTAGGGGGTGTTGCCCAGCGCGTTGCCGCCGAGGGCGATGACGATTCTCTTGCTCATGATGACTATCTCTCCTTTGATTTTTTGAAAACTCTCTTCTCTCAAAAGCGGCTGACAAAAGCGGCTGACCCGCCTTTTTACATATGAAATGCGCCTTAGAACATCTTGCGCTCTTCGCCGGACTTGTCCATCTCCATCAGCGCGCGGACGGGGTCTTTGACCTGCGCGAGGAACATCATTGCGGCGATGATATAGGGCTTGTAGGAAGCCTGCTTGTACAGGGGGACGATATAGCGGTCGAACACGCTGTTGTCGACCTCGCCCTCAGGGCAGGAAAGACCGGTGATGTCGGCGGGCAGGCAGTGGAGATAGAGCGCCTTGCCGTCCTTGGTGAGCTTCATCATCTCTTCGGTGCAGGCCCAGTCCTTGTGCTCGGCGTTCTGCGCGAGCAGCTTTTTCTCCAGCTCGTCGATGCCGTCCTTGTCGCCGGCCTGATAGAGCTTCGTGCGCTCCTCCATGGCCTTGAACGGCGCCCAGGACTTGGGATAGACGATGTCGGCGTCCTTGAAGGCTTCCTTCATGTCGTTGCACTTCTTGAAGCTGCCGCCGGTGGCCGCCGCGTTCTTCTTGGCGATCTCCTCGACCTCGGGCATGACCTCGTAGCCTTCGGGGTGAGCGAGGGTGACATCCATGCCGAAGCGGGTGAAGAGGCCGATAACGCCCTGCGGGACGGAGAGGGGCTTGCCGTAGCTCGGAGAATAGGCCCATGTCATGGCGACCTTCTTGCCCTTGAGGTTCTCCACGCCGCCGAAGTAGTGGATGATGTGGAGCATATCGGCCATGCACTGCGTCGGGTGGTCGACGTCGCACTGGAGGTTCACAAGCGTCGGGCGCTGTTCGAGGATGCCGTCGCGGTAGCCCTCTTCGAGCGCGTCCATGAAGGTCTTCTGATACTTGTGGCCCTCGCCGATGAACATATCGTCGCGAATGCCGATGACGTCGGCCATAAACGAGACCATGTTCGCCGTCTCGCGCACGGTCTCGCCGTGTGCGATCTGGGACTTCTTTTCATCGAGCACCTGCTCCTCAAGACCCAGCAGGTTGCACGCGGAGGCAAACGAGAAGCGCGTGCGCGTGGAGTTGTCGCGGAAGATCGAAATGCCGAGGCCGGAATTGAAGATCTTCGTGTTCTTGTTGCGCTCGCGCAGGTCGCGCAGCGCGTCGGCCACGGTGAAGACCGCGTCGATCTCCTCGTCGCTCTTGTCCCACGTCCAGTAGAAGTCGCTCTTGTACATGTTATTGATGTGCAGCGTCTCAAGGTGGCGTGCCAGTTCAACAGTCTTGCTCATAGATAATTTTCTCCTTTATTTTATAGTATATTAAAAATCGTTTGAAATATTTGCGCCGCGCACGGCGCAAATGATCTTGATCCGTTTTTTGCCGCGACATGCGCGTGGCAAAAAACACTTCTCACGCAGCGCGCGTCGAGCCAAAGGCGAGGCGCGAAGCGGAGTGCAGCCTCTTAATATCAAATGACGGGCGAAGCACGTTATTTGATATTATTGCCCGTTAACTCCTGACGGAAGGAGGTGGCAGAGCCGTCCTTGTTCTCGGGCTTGTAGAGACCGGGGACAGCCGCGTACAGCGCCGCGCAGGTGACGAGGTCCTGCTTCCAGGTGATCTCGTTGGGCGCGTGGGCCTGAGATTCAGCGCCGGGGCCGAAGCCGACGCAGGGGATGCCGTAGCGGCCCTGAATAGAAACGCCGTTCGTGGAGAACGTCCACTTGTCAGTTAAGGGACGGCCAGTGCGCGTGGACATGGCTTTTTCGTCCGCGCCGATGCGCTCGGTGCCCCAGAGAGCGTGGTGCGCGTCGACGAGCGCCTGCACGTGGGGCGCGGTCTCCTTGTTGATCCAGGTGGGGAAGAAAGCCTCGGTCTCGTAGACGTGGCCGGTCCAGGACGGACGGTCGTACATGTACATGGAGACCTTGATATCCTTGGCGTACTTCTTGCACGCGGGCAGGTCTTCAATCTCCTTCAGGCAGGACTGATAGGTCTCGCCTGCGGTCATGCGGCGGTCGATGGAGATCGAGCAGCTGTCGGCGACGGCGCAGCGGGAGGGAGAGGTGAAGAAGATCTGGCTCGTGGTGCAGGTGCCGCGGCCAAGGAAGCGCGCATCCTCCCAATGCTCAGGATTATACTTTGGATCGAGCATCTTGACAAGGCCTTTGATCTCCTTGTCGTCAGCGGCGTCGTTCTCGTTCAGGTCGCGCACGTTGAGCAGCACCTCGGCCATCTTGTGGATGGCGTTGTCGCCGCGCTCGGGGGCGGATCCGTGGCAGGAGACGCCGTGCATGTCGACGCGGATCTCCATGCGGCCGCGGTGACCGCGGTAGATGCCGCCGTCGGTCGGCTCGGTGGAGATGACGAATTCGATCTGGTTTCTCGCATCCTCGGGGCCCTTGAAGTATTCGTTGACGATGGACTGCCAGCACATGCCGTCGCAGTCCTCCTCCTGCACGGAGCCAACGACCATGACCTTGTAGCCCTCGGGAATGAGACCGAGGTCCTTCATGATCTTCGTGCCGTAGGCCGCCGCAGCCATGCCGCCCTCCTGGTCGCTGCCGCCGCGGCCGTAGATGACCTTGTCATCCTCGTAGCCCTCGTACGGGTCGTGCGTCCAGTTTTCGCGGTTGCCGATGCCGACGGTGTCGATGTGGGAGTCGATGGCGATGATCTTGTCGCCCGAGCCCATCCAGCCGATGACGTTGCCGAGCGCGTCGAACTCGACCTTATCGTAACCGAGCTTCTTCATCTCCTCGGCGATGCGGTGGGCGACGCCCTTTTCCTCGCAGCTCTCGCTGGGGATGGCGATCATATCACGCAGGAAGCGGGTCATATCGGGGCCGTAGGCCTGTGCGGCTTTCTTGATGGCTTCGAAATCCATGGTAAAACCTCCGTTAAAAGTAATAGTATTTTCTATCGATCGGGGTCAATTTTCTGTTACACTGTCCTTATCATAGCATAAGAACGGCAGTTGTCAAACAAAAAATTTGCATTTCAAAAATTTTTTAAGAAAGTGATTGCAATTCGATCAATTTATGGTATTATAGGGATGAAAGAACATGCCCGTTCCGATGGAAAGCTGTGCAATTTGCACAGCAAAATAGGGCGGACGGGCGATCAGAGGAGGGATAGACCATAGAAGCCGCAACGCTGAAGACACTGGAGCAGGTCGCAAAGGGCATCGCCGCGACCTTTGGCAGCCATTGCGAGGTGGTGATCCACGATGTGGGCGCCAAGCACCCCGAGCATTCCATCGTTGCCATCGAGAACGGCCACGTCACAGGCCGCAAGGTGGGCGACGGCGCGTCGCACGTTGTTTTAGAGCAGGTGCGTCAGGCCGACGCGCAGCCGAGTGACCACTTGAGCTACCTCACCAAAACGCCGGACGGGAAGATCCTCAAGTCCTCTACCATGTATATCCGCGGCAGGAACGGCAAGGTGGTTGCAATCCTTGGCATCAATTACGACATTTCCTCGCTCCTGATGGTCGAGGATGCGGTGCACGAGTTGATCGACACAAAGGATAAGACGCAGGGCGAGCCGGAAAAGATCGTCAACGTCAATGACCTGCTTGACGAGCTCATCGCCCAGTCGGTCGCGCTTGTCGGTAAACCCGTCGCGCTGATGAACAAGGAAGATAAGATGCGCGCCATCGGTTTTTTGAGCCAGAACGGAGCATTCCTCGTCACAAAGTCCGGAGACAAGATCGCAAAATACTTCGGCATATCCAAATACACACTATATTCTTATATTGACAAACAACAGGAGGAGAAGTGAACCATGGGCAAGATCGATTTGACCATCAACAAGACCGGCCTGCAGCACAACATTGAGAAGGCCAAGGAAAACAACGTTATCATCCCGACCATCGCGCAGATGCAGCATCCTGAGACCATCCCTGAGAAAATTCAGGAAAAGCTCAAGACCGTCGGCCTTTGGGACGTCAACCCGCTGAACCTCTTCCGCATCACGTGGAAGAACGAGGCCAAGGAGACCGGCGGCCTCTATCAGGCCGTGCCGAATTATGTTGAAATTCCGTCCGAGCTCTCCGGCGTTCCCTGCCGCATCCTCGCCATGGCGGGCAAGTGGTTCCCCACGGGCTGCCACAAGGTCGGCGCTTCGTTCGGCTGCCTCGCCCCGCGCCTCGTCACCGGCCAGTTCGACGCGACGTATCATCACGCCGTGTGGCCCTCCACCGGTAACTACTGCCGCGGCGGCGCGTTCAACTCGAAGCTCCTCGCCGTCGACTCCGTCGCCATTCTCCCCGCGGAGATGAGCAAGGAGCGCTTCGACTGGCTCTCCAAGATCGCCGGTCAGGTCATTGCGACGCCGGGCTGCGAGTCCAACGTCAAGGAGATTTTCGACAAGACCTGGGAGCTCAAGCAGGACCCCAGCATGATGATCTTCAACCAGTTTGAAGAGATGGGCAACCCGCTGTGGCACTACAATGTCACGGGCTACGCCCTTGCAGACCTCTTCGAGGCCGTGAAGAAGCCCGGCCAGCGTCTCGCGGGCGCGTGCTTCACATCCGGTTCCGCCGGTACGATGAGCGCGGGCGACCTCCTCAAGGAGCGTTATCCAGGCATGAAGCTCGGCGTGGGCGAAGCGCTCCAGTGCCCGACGATCCTGAATAACGGCTTCGGCGGCCACCGCATTGAGGGCATCGGCGACAAGCACATCCCCTGGATCCACAACGTGAAGAACACTGACATGGCCATCGCCATCGACGACGAGGATTCCCAGCGTTTGCTGCGCCTTTTCAACACGGCAGAGGGCAAGAAGTACCTCAAGGAAGAGCTCAAGCTCTCCGACGAGCTCATCGAAAAGCTCACCTGGCTCGGCATCTCCGGCATCGCAAACGTCCTGTGCTGCATCAAGATGGCCAAGTACTATGAGCTGACCGAGGACGATGTCGTCTGCACCGTTCTGACCGACTCCGCTGTGATGTACGGCAGCCGCATTGAGGAGCTCAACGAGAAGCACGGCGCCTACAGCGAAGAGGAAGCCCGCCTTGACCACAACCTGCACATGCTCGGCCTGAAGACCGACAGCATGATGGAGCTGACGTACGAGGACCGCAAGCGCATCCACAACCTCAAGTACTACACCTGGGTCGAGCAGCAGGCGCGCGACGTCAAGGACCTCAACGCCCTCTGGTACGACACCAAGGGCACGTGGGACGCTGTCCACGCGCAGGCGAAGGAGCTCGACGAGCTCATCAACGAGTTCAACGAGGCCACCGGCCTTCTCAAAGCGCTCTAAGAGCGCGAAAGGGGAGCAGGAACCCCTTGCTCCAAACCCTGTTAGGATGATAAAAGGGGGTATCTCGAAGAGATGCCCCCCTTTTTTATACCCCTCAAAGGGGGGGACGCGCCCTGCGGGCGCGGGGAAAGCAGCGCCGCAGGCGCTGCACGAATGCGACCCCCATTTTCTTTCCCGAGAAAGAAAACGGGCGTCGCCCGTCCAAAAGAAAGGCGTTTAGATTGGCAGTCTCAGGCTTGAATGACCTTTGTGCCTCCGGAATGCGACTTCCTGCGCGCGGCAAAGCCGCGTTTAGCGTTGCTATACGATTTGGCCTACTTCTATTATCCGCTGCCGCTCTGCCCATCTTGTAGAAGACACAGTAATCACCGTCTACCGAAGCACTCCACAATGCGGCGAGCGCAGCAATGCCGCATTCGGCACGCAGTCCGCCGCCAAGCAAACGTCACTCGCGCCTCACGATAGTAAGGCGCGGTTGCGAGACGTAACGAATCGCAGAAGATTCATGGCGAAGCCATGTACACCGCACCTGATTGCGCAGCGCGTG
>ERZ791571.1208-NODE-1208-length-13016-cov-10.570789_pt1 | contig 13016 bp, 16 predicted proteins | sample MGYA00509972_ERZ791571 | MGnify/ENA primary metagenome ERZ791571 (study PRJEB30046, sample SAMN00791936) | human gut metagenome | study: EMG produced TPA metagenomics assembly of the A metagenome-wide association study of gut microbiota in type 2... | reverse complement strand
GCACACCGAGCCGCAGCGAGGCGTTTCGGAGCGCAACCGCCGCTTGCGGCGACTCTTGGCGCGGAGATCCGCCGGAGCGGTGCTTAAGCCGTTAGGCGGGAACTGTGCGGTGTTGCCTAAAAGCAGAAGGAGCGTATCACGATGAAGATTTACCCATTTGGTGCAAAGGATGCCCCGGTGCTGTTGCTGCTGCCGGGTACCTGTTGCCATTGGAAAAGCAATTTTGGTGCGGTGATTCCACTTCTGGCAGACAGTTTCCGGGTGCTGTGTGTCAGCTACGATGGCTTTGACGAAACCGAGCAGACCGAATTTTCCATCATGCTGGAGGAGACTCAAAAGATTGAAGCCTACCTCAAGACCCACTGTGGTGGTCACATCCGGGCAGCCTACGGCTGCTCTCTGGGCGGCTCCTTCGTAGGGTTGCTGGCGGCACGGCGGAACATCCGCATAGACTACGGCATTCTGGGAAGCTCCGATTTGGATCAGGCGTCGCCGTTGGCGGCAATCTTACAGACAAATCTTCTGCTGCCGCTGATCTACCCCGTGGTTCGTGACGGAAAGTTCAAGGCAAAATTTCTCCAAAAGCGTCTGGACAAGCGTGCCAAGGAGTCGGAGGATTATGTCAAAGCCTTTCTGAAAATGTTCGGCGATGCCCGCCCCTATGTGACCATGCAGAGCTGTAAAAACCAGTTTTATTCCGATCTTATCACCCCGCTGCCGGATAAAATCCATATACTCGGCACCGAGATCCATATCTTCTACGCTTTGAAGATGGGCAAAAAATATCGCGCCCGCTATCAGCGGCATTTTGCGCATCCTGTTCTTCATGAGCAAAACCTGCAACACGAGGAGCTGCTTGCCTGCCACCCGGGGCAGTAGGCGCAGCTTGTGAAAAGCATTGCATTGTGAACGGTAAACAGAAAGAGGGTAAAGTTATGTCCTTTTTTGAAAACACCCGCAAACCTGTAGGTCTTGGCGGGAAGATCATGGTTGCCATGATGAACTTTGGGCACAGTGCAATGGCAGCGTGGGGATTGCATTTTTTGCAGCCTGCCCCGGATGCCATGGTGCTGGACTGCGGCTGCGGCGGCGGAGCGAACATCAAAACGCTGCTGAAGCGGTGTCCCAAGGGCAAGGTGCAGGGCATCGACTATTCGGCAGTCAGTGTAGAAAAAGCGCGAAAGGTCAATGCAGGTGCCATTGCAGCAGGGCAGTGTACTGTGCAGCAGGCAAGTGTAGCAGAGTTACCGTTTGAAGCGGAGCAATTTGATGTAGTGACCGCATTTGAAACGGTCTATTTCTGGCCGGATCTTGCGCAAAATTTCAGAGAGGTCTATCGGGTGCTGAAGCCCGGCGGGACTTTTTTCATCTGTAACGAAGCAAACGGCGAAACTGCAAAAGACGACAAATGGACGCAAATCATTAACGGTATGACCATCTATACGGATGCTGATCTGAAAGTGTATCTGGAGCAAGCAGGCTTTGGCAGGGTTCAGAGTCAGAAAAATAAAAAGGGCTGGCTGTGCGTCACAGCACAGAAATGAGGTGCGATCATGTCGAAAAAGGCAACCGAAGTTCAAAGAAAAGCCATGAGCCGGATGTACCGGGGCAAGGAGATCTTTAAGCCTTTGAACACCGGCTGGATCGATGAAAATGTCGCTTGTGTGCGAGAGTGGGTGGCAAATATCTTCTTCTACCGCAAGGGCGATACCACCATTATGATCGACGCCGGATACAACTATGACCGTCTGGCGGAGAAAATGAGCTGGCTCGGTATCGACCCGCATTCCATCCGGCACATCCTCATCACTCATCAGGACACCGACCATGTAGGTGCGGTGGAGGCGGACAGTCCGGGACTGTTTCGGGATGCTGCGCTGTATATTGGCGAGATCGAGAACCGGTATCTGACCGGCGTGGTGCGCCGCAGGGTCATTTACCACCTTTACAAGCTACCGCAGGTGACGATCAACAATGAAAAAGTGGTGCTGCACGATGGAGAGGTCTTTGACATTGACGGCATCAAAATCGAGTGCTTTCTGGTTCCGGGGCATACATGGGGGCACATGATATACCTTGTGGACGGAAAGTATCTCTTTACCGGCGATACTATCTGGTTCGGTGCGGACGGCGGCTACAGCTTTATTTCTGCGCTGGCAGAGGATAACAAGCTGGCAGTGAAGTCTCTGGCACTGCTGGAGAAAAAGCTGAAAAAACGCGGACTGCATCCGCTGTTTATTACCGGTCACACCGGCTGGACGGACAACATAGAGTTTGCCTTTGCGCACAAAAATGAGCTGTGTTCGCCTTTCAAAAAAAGAGCCCACGACCCCAATGCGCTTTACGATGCCTATGATGAATCTGACGATACCGAAGAAAAAGCAAAGATCGGGTACTTGAAGGGCGTGGGAAGATAAAAAGGCTGTGAATTTCAGAACAGTTCCGATGCTTTTGCTGCTGCCGGATACTTACTGCCGCGGGGGATATGCAGATGAAATATTTTGAATTTGGACAAGAAAGTCCAGAACTGATGGTCATGCTGCCCGGAGGCGGCGTATGCTATCGCGGGGCAATAGAGGAAATAAGGTAGACAACGACCTTGTTCACATAGATGGAAAGTGAGGAGACAAATACATGAAGGACGATGAACTCCAATTCGACCACAGCTGTCATGTGCTATACTCCAAAACCTGCAAGAAGGAGATACAGTCGAAAATCGCCCTGCATTACCCGGAAGCGGAGCGGGAGATGATATGGGAAAAGGTGCAGCGGCAATATGTAGGTTTCCTTTCGGACTGGCGCAAAGATCTGGGCGGGAAACGGAACTTTCACAACGGCGCAGGCGGCACCTATGACTGCATCGCTATCATGAGCTACTATGTAGTCTGCAAACCGGTTACATCCTTCCGTGAGATCGAGGAAATTGAGGGAAATCTGATCCTGCCGTCCTTCCGCAAACTGAAATTCGTGAACTGTAATAAGCCGTTCTGGAAAAAACTGATGCACATGGCGTTTCTACGGGCAAAAGCGGGCTGTGACAAGTGGCACGATTATGAAATGACGGTGGCTCCTTACGAAAAGAACAAGCCGATCTATTATGAATTTACCGCCTGTCCCGCAGCGGAATTTGCTATCAGAAACGGCCTTACAGAGATCATGCCCGCCCTGTGCAATGTGGATTTTGCAGCGATGGAGCTGCTTCACGCAAGGCTGGTGCGGACGACCACCTGCGCGAATGGCTGTAAGTGCGACTACACCATCTGCGGCGATCAAGACCCGTATGCAAAGGAACATCCCGAATATCGGGACGAGGCAGGATTCAGGAGGAACACGTAATGCTTTTACAAGTGATTTTGGAAGGTCTTGGGCTGGGGGCACTGCTGATTCTGGTCTGCGCTACGGGCATCCGCAAAGGGGCTGTTGGGATGGTGCATCTTTATAGCCCGGCGGTGCAGCAGCGGTGCGTGACGCTGGGACTTACAACACACGAGAAAATCAAGCGCAATTCTCTACTTTTCAAAGCCGTTTGCATTCCCGGCTATATTGGCTATGTGCTGGTTTGCGTCTATGGGATAAACGGTGCGCACGGCTTTGCGGCGAGCTTCTGGCAGCTGCTTCTCATCTTGTCCGTTATGAATCTCATTGACCGCTTTTTGATCGACGGCTATTGGGTGGAACATACGAACGCATGGACGATTCCCGGAACAGAAGATCTGAAGCCCTACATCACCGCAAAAGACAAGCAAAAAAAGTGGTTTTTCGGCACGGTGGGCATGGCAGTCATAGCGATGGTGCTGGCGGCAATGGTGACTATTTTTACTCACTGAGGGAGGAACCTATGAAATACAAAATCGAGAAAAATACCGTGCAGGAGACGCTGATCCTCCCGCTGTATTCCCGGAAGCTGTGCACAGAACTGTACCCGAACCTTTACCGGGACGAAACGGCGGTGCGCCTGATCGATGAAATCGACTACGACTTTTCGGAGGCAGAGAAAAATTCTCGCAGCCTGATGCAGCGTTTCGGTGCGCTGGAGGTCGCCATGCGGCAGAATGACCTTGCCTTTGAGGTGCGGGCATACCTGAAAATGCACCCCTGCGCAGCGGTGGTCAATCTGGGCTGCGGGCTGGATAACACCGGCAAAGCCTGCGACAACGGCAGATGCAAGATTTACAATCTGGACTTCCCCGATGTTATTGCCTTGCGGCAGCAGCTGCTGCCTGCCGGGGAACGGGAGCAAAACATCCCCTACGACCTGAAAGACCCCGCATGGTTTGACAAAATCGATGCCTCCGGCGGGGCAGTGTTCTTTGCCTCCGGGGTATTCTATTACTTTCTGACGGAGCAGGTTCGGGAACTGGTGCAGGGAATGGCGGACGCTTTCCCCGGTGGGGTGCTGGTCTTTGACGCAGCCAATCGGACGGCGGTGAAGATGATTGCAAAAACGTGGCTCAGGACGGCGAAAATCAAGGATGTGGGCGCGTATTTCGCGGTTTCGGATGCTCCCAAGGAGATTGGCGAGTGGGACAGCCGTTTGCAAGTATCCAGCAAGGGCTATATGCTGGGGTACAACGATTTGAAAGCCCCTTCCGTCAGCGGCTTTTTCCGGTTTCTCGCCAAGATTGGGGACAACGGGATGAAAATGCAGATCGTCAAGATCGGATTTGGAGGGAGAGCATGAAACACCTGCACTTTGATGTGGAACTCAATGGCTTTTACGGTGCGTATTGGGCGTGTGCCGACGGTTCAGACTGTGCGGTCATCACGATGATCGGGGATGATCCGGAGGATCGGCTTGCGCGCTCGGCAGTGAAATGGCTTTGCGGGTACGGTGTAAACGTGCTCACAATGTCGCCCGCGAAAAAAGATTACGGACATCATAATTACCCGCTTGAGCGTGTGGAGACGGCAATTTCATGGCTGAAAGCTAACGGTAACAGAAAGATTGGCATTGCCGGTGCATCGACCACCGGAACGCTTGCGCTGACAGCGGCTGCCATGTTCCCGGATATCACCCTGACCATTGCCATGACACCCAGCGACTTTGTGTGGCAGGGCTTTCTGCAGGGCAAAAGGGACGGCTGCAAGGAGTGGCCGGTCGAGGGTGAATCGCTGTTCTCCTACCAGGGCAAACCGCTGCCCTATATGCCGTTTTGCTATCAGCATCCCGACTATTGGCATTGCATCGCCGCCGAGAGCAAACGCGCCGGCGATATGGTAAACTCCCGCAAGCTGTTTGACGATTCCGAGACAGCTCATCCGATCGAGCCGGAAGAATACATTCCCGTTGAAAACATCCGGGGAAAGCTGCTGTTGATCGGCGCGGAGGACGATGCGCTGTGGGACACCGCAAAGTATATCCGCCGGATGGAAAAGCGCCTTGCCGAAAAACCGCATGAATGCGAGATTGAGACGATGGTTTATGCCCACGGCACCCACTTCGTTTTCCCGGAGGAGATGCTGAAGATCATGTTGCCGGTTGGCTCCGGCCTCTTTGTGAAATGGGCCTTCCATGCGGCCCGGAAATATCCGAAGGAATGCCGGGAGACCCGGAAAGATATCGAAAAGCGGATGAGCCGGGTGCTGGCAGAATGGAAAGGGGAAAAGTAAAATGCGTTGGATGGGAACCCCTATGGCGATGTGGGCCGTGTTTGCAAAATCGTTTCAGACGCAGCTGACGGCGGTGCTGGGCTATGATGCAGCCACCGCAAAGCAGATCACCAAAACCGCCAAGCCGAAGTACAAAGAGATCATCGCCAAATTGCCGGAGTTTGAAAAGCGTGACCGCTTCCAACTGAACATCATTGGCTGCGCCATGCTGGGGGCGTTCGTCCTCTGTATGCCAAAGTGGCCGGATGCAGAGGCGCTGACGGTATACTATGAGAATGCCCAGATGACGCCGCTGATGAAGTGGTTCTGCCGCCAAAGCGGCAAGTCGAAGTTCACACCCAAAGATATTGCCGGAATGAAAGCCACCGCTGCTCTGAAAGCCGCCGACCGCAATCCCTACTCGTGGAATATGGACTTTTACGAGTATCCCGACGGTAGCGGTTATGAGGGGCGCTTTACCAGGTGCGGCATCTGCGTGCTGATGAAAGAACTGGGGCTGTACGACCTGACCCCCGCCCTGTGCCGTCTGGACTACACCATGAGCGCAGCAGGCGGCGTGACGAACTTTGTGCGGCAGTATACCCTTGCCTCCGGCGGACCCTACTGCGACTGCGGGTATAAGAAGAAACGGCTGCAAGAGGACAGAGCATGAAATACTTTGAATTGCAGAGATTTGATTGAATAAACAATATGATTGACATCTTTTTTCATGACAAAACGGGCGTGGTTTCCGGCTTCCCCGGACAAATAGATGGCTTTGAATATGCGGATGGTAACGGAGAAATCCACTACTACCGGCTGTTTGACGGCGTGGGAATCATGCTGCTGCGGCTGGAAATGGAGGCGTACACAGAAATTCGGACACTGATCGGGAGGCTGGAAGTCAATTTCTGCGTGAACGGACGGTTTGAAACCAGCTTTTCCATGCGGGATCGTGTTCTTCTGAAGCCGGGCGACATGGCGGTCAGTTGCTACGATGGCTTTCACGGAAGCAGTTCAGCGTCCTGCTTTCCGCTGGGCTACTACGAGGGAATCTGTCTGGAGATCGAACCGGCCGCCGCGGGAAATTGGATAAAGCAGAACGCACCTGCGTTTTCAGTGGATTTTGCCGCATGGAAGCAAAATCTTCTGGGCTGTAAATGGTATATGGTCGGCGCTGCGGGGCCGCGCTGTGAGCATGTATTCCGGGAGCTTTACGAAAGTGCGTTCTATGAAGATCCCGGCTTTTTGCAGCTCAAGACGCTGGAACTTCTGATGCTGCTTGGGCGTATTCCACAGGAGAATGCTCATGGTTGGTAAAGAAGCAACAATAAATTAGATATGACAGTACCCCTGCTATTCCGTATAATTTGGGGAACACTCCATGTTTCTGCATTTACAGAAATTGAAAATCAAACACGGTCACGCTATAATATATTTTGTTGATGTTATCTTCAAATATTTTTTGTAACAAAATGTTACTTGCCTACTCTTATTGCTGAAAGGAGGTGTGCATAATTGAATACCCCTAATTTTAGTGACATATATACCTTATATTTTGAAGATGTATATAAATATCTGTTAGCTCTTTGCCACGATGAAGAACTTGCAGAAGAATTAGCGCAAGATACTTTTTTTAAGGCTATGAAAAGCTATGAGAACTTTCGAGGTGACTGTAAAATAACGACTTGGCTGTGCCAAATTGCGAAGCATTCATTTTTCTTGTATGAGAAGCACAGGAAAAGAAATATCGACCTTAATTCTGTAGAGAATGAAATAGTTGATACTAATTCCATAGAGATTTTGTTAGGACAAAGAGAGCAGGCGTTTGGAATACATAAACTGCTACACAATTTACCAGAGCCATATAAGGAAGTCTTTTCTTTACGGGTGTTAGGAGAATTAAGTTATCAGGATATAGCAAAACTTTTTGGTAAAACAGAAAGTTGGGCAAGAGTAACCTTTCATAGAGCTAAATTAAAAATCATTGAACAAGTAAAGGAGGAAAGTTATGAGTAAAATTCCATGCGACATCATTCAAGATATGTTGCCGCTGTATTATGATGAAGTTTGTTCAGCAGACAGCAGAAAAATGATTGAGGAGCATTTGCAGGAATGTGAAAAGTGTTCCAATATTTTTCAGAAGCTAAAAACAGAATGTGTGGTTGATACAAAGGAAAATGCTGAAAGCATACAAAGCAGTGTCATGGGGAAGATGGCACATTCATGGAAACGTTCACTATTAAGGTCATTTATCATAGGAATTGTAATAACGACTATCGTCCTTACAGCGATATTTGGAACATATTATGCCTTGTTTATAAGACAAAATAGCATGGTAAGCCCAGAGCAAATTTCAATCTCGGCATATTCACTGACCGATGAACAGATTACTTTTAGATTAGAACTACTTGACGGATACTGTGGAGGAACAATTAAGACTTACACAGACGAAAATAGAAACTTGTATATTTCTGTATTAAGAACGGTTATCAAAGAAGAATTATCCGATGGAGAAACCGAAATAATGAATTATGGGTTTAACCATGAAAAAAAGGACTACATTGCTGTATATTATGGTACACCTAATAATTGTGAGCTTATTTGGAAGAAAGGCGATTTATTACCTACTGCACCAAAAGATATTTTCGAGTAAAGCTGCATAAAATTTGAGGGTAGCTATCTTTGTGTGAGGTAGCTACTCTTTATACTTTAGAGCTTAAAAAACTGCAAATCATGTGTAACATTCTGTGATGGTGCTGCTCTTATGGGTGAAAGGAGGAAAACACTATACTATACTTATCAACTTGCAAAAAGAAGGGATTTAATATTATGATGAAACAGAAAAAAATAATTGTTCCTATTCTCACTCTTGCCGTAATGCTTTTGATGGTTGGTGGCGTATATGCTGTTTTTTCTTCGACTCAACCTGAAAAAAGCAAAGCTGAAAATGTTCGGGATACCACTGACCAAGACTATGAAAAAGGGCTTACGGAAGAACAAAAGGCATTTAATGAACTAATCAACAAACAGATTTACGAAGAAACTGCTAATAACTTAGAACAGTATGAGCAATACGGTTTAACCTATAATTCTGACGAAAACCAGCTGTTTTTTAATGGTAAGTCAGTCTGCTATTTTGCTGATAACCGGGCTACCGATGGAACTTTTGAAGGAACTGAGGTACACTCTGCAAACGGTGATATTGGCATTATTACAGAAAGAGATAGAAATGGAAATATAACTGGTCTAAAACAGATGGAAATCCCAGAATTAACAGATTTTCTTGAAAAGTCGTGGAAAGAAAAATAATTTCTTTAGGTAAGTGATTAAAACACAAATAGCAAACCCAGCCGGAGCAGTCAACGGTCAAGATGAACGGGCTAAAGCCCGCCGTTGACAGCCCCGCCCGGTTTCGCAAATGGGTAATCAAGGGGCGACAGCAAAAAGTGCTGCCGCCCTTTGTCATCATAAAAAGCAACTATCAACCAGCCACAACTCTTTGCGGAGGGAAGGGGGGATTTCCTATGACTTGCACAGAAGAATACAAAGAGCATATCGAGTACACATTCCACGCTTTTTGTAAAATTGTTATCCGCAATGCCAGCTACACAGCGCTGCGGACATGGAGCAGGAAACACAAAAGAGAAATATCCCTTGACTACATCACAGATGAAAAGCACTATCCTTTAGGCACGACAGATGAATATTTCAAAGCCCCGGAGCCGGACGAGGAATACATCGTCCATCTTTGCGGCGATACCGTTATCCTAAGCAATGGGCTGCTGGTACAAGCCCTCTCCCGTCTGCCAGCGCAGAAGCAGGAAATGCTCTATCTGTCCTTTTTTAAGCGTATCTTCTATCAGAGCGAGGATGAAAATTCCGGCCAGTTTACCTATTTCGCGTTCTCGCCCGACACCATGGAAACCACCTATCATCTGGAGTTTCGCTATGCGGAGGATCTAAGTGATCTGCAAAGCTGGTTCGAGGGCAATTACGCCTACTGGAACGCGGCGGCGATTGCGGAGGATTACGATCAGGCAACCATGAAGAATGTCATTGAACTTTTCACCACGGAAAATTTGTCTGCGGCAGAATAAACGGCGCCTGCGCACCCGCTTGATTCAGGCGGGTGCGCAGGCGCGCTCATCGGTAAGGATGTGATTTTATTGAAAAAACAATCTGACTTTTCCCGCCTGATGGGCTATGCGGGCAGGTATCGGGTTTTTACCTATGCCTCCTGGGTGCTGTCTGCGGTCAGTGCGCTGGTGGCGCTGGTGCCGTTCCTCTATATCTGGATGATTCTGCGGGATGTACTGGCCGCGGCGCCAAACTATGCGCAGGCGGTGAACATCCCTCATTACGGCTGGATGGCAGTGCTATTCGCGGTGCTGTCTTACCTTATTTATATTGCAGCGCTGATGTGTTCCCATCTGTCGGCGTTCCGGGTGGCGACGAATCTGCGGCTGGCAGTGTCGGAGCATACCATCTCCTTTGTGTTCCAGAACAGCCGCCTGCTCAAGGGCAGCATTCTGGATAATGTCCGTCTCGGCAGACCGCAGGCCACCGAAGCCGAGGTGCTGGCAGCGTTGAAAGCAGCGCAGTGCATGGATATTATAGAAAAGTTCCCGGCGGGCATCCATACCGTTATCGGCACCAAGGGCGTATATCTGTCCGGCGGCGAGCAGCAGCGCATTGCCATTGCCCGCGCCATGCTGAAAAATGCGCCCATCCTGATTCTGGACGAGGCCACCGCCTTTGCCGACCCGGACAATGAAGCTAAGGTGCAGGCAGCCTTTGCCCGGCTTGCCAAGGGCAAAACCGTGCTGATGATCGCACACCGCCTGTCCACCGTAGCCAACGCCGACTGCATCTATGTGGTGCAGGATGGGCAAATTGCAGAATCCGGCACAAAGGACGAGCTGTGCGCACAGAACGGTCTGTTTGCCCGGATGTGGCAGGAGTATCAGGCATCGGTGCAGTGGAAGGTTGCAAAGGAGGGGTAAAGGATGATCGAAAAAATTCAACACGCCACGGCCAGCTCCCCGGAGGGCGCAAGGGGGCTTGTAAAGGGCGTTTTGGCGTGTGCGTTCCAGAATATGGCATTCATGCTGCCCACCGGGCTGCTGTACCTCTTGGTAAAGGATCTGCTGGCAGGCTCCACAAGCGGGAGAACCGCCTTTTATCTGCTGGGGTGTGCGGGCTGCTTTGCGCTGATTTTGCTGACCACATGGTTCCAGTATAACGGCACCTATTTTACGACCTATAAAGAGAGCGGCACTCGCCGCCTGACCTTGCAGAGCGGCTGCGCAAGCTGCCCCTGTCCTTTTTCGGCAAGCGCGACCTTGCCGACCTGACCAGCACCATCATGGCAGACTGCGAGGTGTTGGAAAAGAACTGTTCCCACTTCATCCCCGGTCTGTTCGGTTCCCTCATCTCCACCGTGCTCATTGCCCTGAGCCTGTTCGCCTTTGACGGACGGATGGCGCTGGCGGCCCTGTGGGTCATCCCGGTATCCGCTGCCATCGTGGTGGGCAGCTACCGGGTGCAGGACAAGGTGCAGGCCAAGACCATGGCGGCGAAAATGGTCTGTGCGGACGGTATTCAGGAGTACATCGAAACCCTCCGCGACCTGAAAGCCAGCAATGCGGAGCAGCGGTATCTGTCCGGTCTTTCCGACAAAATTCGGGCTGTGGAAAAGCAGTCCATCGCGGCAGAGCTGGAAACGGCGCTGTTTGTGTCCTCTGCGAGCATGGTGCTCAAGCTGGGTATTGCGTCGGTGGCACTCACCGGCTCGGTGCTGCTGGTGCAGGGCAGTATCGATGTGCTGACCCTGTTTCTGTTCCTGATGGCGGCTTCCCGAATGTACGACCCTATGCAGGGCGCGTTGCAGAATCTGGCAGCGGTCATTGCCATGCGCACCAATGTGGGGCGAATGAACGAGATTCTGGACGCTCCCCTGCAGACCGGTAGCGAGCAGCTGACCAATCAGGGCTGCGATATCGTATTCGACCATGTGGGCTTTGCCTATAACTCCGGCGAGACGGTGCTGCGGGATGTTTCCTTTACCGCAAAGCAGGGCGAGGTCACGGCACTGGTCGGTCCCTCCGGCGGCGGCAAGACCACCGTTTCCCGGCTGGCGGCACGGTTCTGGGATTACCAGAAGGGCCGCATCACCGTGGGCGGCATGGAGGTTTCCCGAATCGACCCGGAAAAGCTCATGAGCCTGTATTCCATCGTGTTTCAGGATGTGACTCTGTTTGACAACACGATACTGGAAAACATTCGTCTGGGGCGCAAGGGCGCGACCGACGAGGAGGTCCTTGCAGCGGCAAAGCTGGCAAACTGCGAGGAATTTGCCGAAAAGCTGCCGGACAAGTGGAACACAAACATCGGGGAAAACGGCTGCGCCCTTTCCGGCGGTGAGCGTCAGCGCATTTCCATTGCCCGCGCCTTCCTGAAGGATGCGCCCATCATTCTGCTGGACGAAGCCACCGCCAGTCTGGACGTGGAAAACGAAACTGCCATTCAGGAGGCACTTTCCCGGCTCATAAAACACAAAACTGTCCTTATCATCGCCCACCGGATGCGCACCGTAGCTGGGGCGGACAAAATCGTGGTGCTGTCGGGTGGCATCGTGATCGAGCAGGGTAGCCCGGCAGAGCTGTACGCCCGGAAGGGACTGTACACCCACATGGTGGATTTGCAGACCGAAAGCCAGGGCTGGGCCATCTGACCCAATTCAAGAACAGCCCTGCGGCACAACAAAAAAGGGCGTCTATTCAAAAGAATAGGTGTCCTTTTTAGCACCTGAATCCGTCAGCCAACAGTCAAGCTTAAATCACTTTCTTATCACTGTTAGTAAGTTTTATTCTCCAGTGTTAAGTTGTACGGCTCACGCTGCCCCACAGCCCCACAAACGCGCCAAACGGCGGGTGTTCTGGCTGTTTCGTATCCGTGTGCTGCGTGTGGCATCTGCCCCACACAGGGCAGATTTGGGCGGTTACTGCGAGTGAATCAGAACTGATTCACTTTTATGCCCTGTTCTCTGAAAAGTGAATCAAATCTGATTCACTCTCCGGGCGGACCTCTTGCCAAAAGCAAGATTTTCTCCTACGCGCTCACGCGGGTCTGACCGCACGGACGCTTCAGAACATAGTCAATGACATTGATTTTTGGGATTTTGTAGGCGTTTGCCAGCCGGATGCAGCTGATTTCACCCTCCCCCAGCAGGTCATACGCCGCGTGGCGGCTGATGCCCAGCATTGTTTGCAGGTCCTTAACCGTTACAATGTCCGGATACTCCGCAAACATGAGCTTGTACATTTCTCTGATTTCTTTGCAATCCATTCGATCACCAGCCTCGAATTCTAACTTTCGCATATTTGCGATGTGAATATAGGATACTGCGCTTTTATGCGAATGTC
>ERZ791571.1198-NODE-1198-length-13119-cov-6.942973_pt1 | contig 13119 bp, 10 predicted proteins | sample MGYA00509972_ERZ791571 | MGnify/ENA primary metagenome ERZ791571 (study PRJEB30046, sample SAMN00791936) | human gut metagenome | study: EMG produced TPA metagenomics assembly of the A metagenome-wide association study of gut microbiota in type 2... | reverse complement strand
AGAAGGGCTACGGCATGTTTGCCCGCCACCATGTCTTTGCGCTGGAGGACGGGCATCTGGTGCCGGTGCGCTACCCCGATCCGCAGCGTCTGAGCGAGCTGCCCGGCTACGAGCAGGAGCGCGAGAAGGTCATTGCCAACACCCGCGCCCTGCTGGAGGGCCGCCCGGCCAATAACGTGCTGCTCTACGGCGATGCAGGCACGGGCAAGTCCAGCACGGTCAAGGCGATTGCCAACGAGTTTGCGCCCGACGGCCTGCGCCTGATCGAGGTGAAGAAGAACCAGCTCTACCAGATCCCCGCCCTGATGGACGAGCTGGCAAAGAATCCGCTGAAATTCATCCTCTTTATTGATGACTTGAGCTTTGCCTCCAACGATGACAACTTTGCGGCGCTGAAGGCGATCCTGGAGGGCGGCGTCGGCGGGCGCAGCCATAATGTGGCGGTCTACGCCACAAGCAACCGCCGCCACCTCGTCAAGGAGACGATGGCGGACCGCAGCGGCGACGACCTGCACGCGATGGACACCCGGCAGGAGCTTATGAGCCTGTCGGCCCGGTTCGGCCTGACGGTGACGTTCCAGCAGCCTGACAAGGACCGCTATGACCGCATCCTGCTGGAGCTGGCAAAGCAGTACAATGTCCAGATGCCCAGCGACCAGCTCTTTATCAAGGGTGCTGCCTTTGCCCTGCGCGCCGGTGGCCGCAGCCCGCGCGTAGCCAAGCAGTTTGTGGAGCTGCTGGCGGCGGGCGTCAAGGTATAAAATTTCGCCACCCTGTAGGGGCGAACAATGTTCGCCCGTGCTCGTTCGCGGCGGCAGAAACATCCGCGGGCGGATATGGAATCCGCCCCTACGCGTAGGGGTCGGCGTCCTCGACGACCCGGGAAGTCAGCGCTGCCGCAAAGCTTCCGCAGGCAAACATTGTTCGCCCCTACATAGCATAAGAATCAGGCGCGCTCCGTCACCAGCTTAAACCCTGCCTCCGTCAGCTTTTGCTTAATGGTCTCGATCTGCGCGGCATCTCGCGTTTCGAGGCCGAGCTTCAGGAAGCAGCTTGTGATGGCCATGTTCGCATCACTGCGGTCATGGTGGACGCTGACGACGTTCGCACCGCAGGCGGAGACAATGTCGCTGACCAGGCTCAGCTGGCCGGGCTTGTCCTCCAGCGCGATCATCAGGTTCGTCTTGCGCCCGCTCATAACAAGGCCGCGGGTGATGACGCGGGACAGAATGTTCACGTCGATGTTGCCGCCGGAAATCAGGCAGACCGTTTTCTTGCCCGCCAGCGGCAGCTTGCCGAACAGTGCGGCGGCCACCGGCGTGGCACCTGCGCCCTCGGCGACGAGCTTCTGGTTCTCCATCAGCGCCAGAATGGCCGCGGCGATCTCGTCCTCGCTGACCGTAACGATCTCGTCCACGTACTGGCTGACCATGTCGAACGTCGTCTCGCCGGGCGTCTTGACCGCAATGCCGTCGGCAAAGGTCACGGCGCTGTCCAGCGTTTCATATTTGTGGTCGTGGAAGGCGTGCTCCATGCTGGGCGCACCCGCGGCCTGCACGCCGTAGATCTTTACCTCGGGGCGCAGGCTCTTGATGGCGAACGCCACGCCGGAGATCAGGCCGCCGCCGCCGATAGGCACGATGACCGCGTCCACATCGGGCAGTTGGTCGAGGATTTCGAGACCAATCGTTCCCTGCCCTGCGATGACCAGCTCATCATCATAAGGATGAATGAAGGTCATGCCGGTCTGTTCCTGCAGCTCCACGGCGCGGTCATGCGCGTCGTCGTAGGTGCCCTTGACCAGCTCGACCTCGGCGCCGAGGCGCTTTGTGCTCTCTACCTTCATAATAGGGGCACCGTCCGGCATACAGACAACGCTTTTGATGCCCATGCGGGTCGCGGCCAGCGCCACGCCCTGCGCATGGTTGCCCGCCGAGCAGGCAATGACGCCCTTCGCGCGCTCCTCCGCGGACAGCTGGCTGATTTTGTAGTACGCGCCGCGGACCTTGAAGCTGCCTGTAACCTGCAAATTTTCGGTTTTCAGGTACAGATCGGTGCCGGGGCACAGGCGTGTGGCGGCGATCAGGTCGGTCTTGCGGGCAACCTGCTTCAAGACGAACTTAGCATGGTAGATTTTATCCAGTGTAAGCATGGGCTGTTCCCTCTCTGTTTGACAATAGTCTGGCCCGACCCGGGCTTGCCGGATCGGGCCGGGCCGCGACGTTGCGGCCAAGACACTGACATGAGTATAGTTGAAATTTGCTAATTTGTAAAGTGAAAAATATTCATCGTTAGATTGCACAAGAATAATAAGTGAGAATTGTACAATTCTACCACTATGTTGTGAGCGCAGGATGCTGTATAATAGATGTAACGATAGCAAAATATGTTTGCTTTTTAACAATCACCTTTATGAGGAGGCAATTTCCCGTATGGATATCCGTTATTCCTGCAACCAGCGTGATTTCAAGCGCTACACCACCGAGGAGACCCGCAACGAAATGCTCATCACCGGCCTGTACAAGGCAGATGAGATGGTCGCCGTCTACAGCCACGTGGATCGCATGGTCACGCTGGGCTGCATGCCTGTGCACGAGGAGGTCTCCATCGACAAGGGCATTGATGTATGGGCCAACTTCGGCACCCACTACTTCCTGGAGCGCCGCGAGATCGGCATCTTCAACATCGGTGACGGTGCCGGCACGGTCACGGCGGATGGCAAGGAGTATCACCTGAACTACAAGGACTGCCTGTACCTGACCAAGGGCAACCAGAAGGTCACCTTCAAGAGCGACGACCCGGCGCATCCGGCCAAGTTCTACATGGTCTCTGCCCCGGCCCATTGCAGCTATGAGAACAAGCTCATCACCATTGAGCAGGCCGCCAAGCGCCCGCTGGGCAGCGTCGAGACCTGCAACAAGCGCACGATCAACCAGTTCATCCATCCCAGCGTGCTCAAGACCTGCCAGCTGTCCATGGGTATGACCGCTCTGGAGCCCGGCAGCAACTGGAACACCATGCCCAGCCACACCCACGAGCGCCGCATGGAGATCTACACCTACTTTGAGGTCCCCGAGGGCCAGGTCGTTTTCCACATGTGCGGTGAGCCCACCGAGACCCGCCATATTGTCATGCACAACTATGACGCGGTCATCAGCCCGTCCTGGAGCATCCACAGCGGCGTAGGTACATCGAATTACACCTTTATCTGGGCCATGGGCGGCGAGAACATGGAGTTCGATGATATGGATAATATCGCCACAACTGATTTGCGCTGACCGCAAGAAACGCACATATTTTGCGCCGGCTTGCGCAAGATATGCGCAACTATTTACTTTAATTCTCGCGCCCCAGTGATGGGCGCCGGAATATATGACTGTTACAAACTTAGGAGGTTTTGCATCATGTCTGTTTGCACCCCGAAATCCTTCGACCTGACCGGTAAGGTCGCCCTCGTCACCGGCGCTTCCTATGGCATCGGCTTTGCCATTGCCACCGCTATGGCCAATTGCGGCGCCAAGATCGTCTTTAACGACATCAAGCAGGAGCTGGTCGACAAGGGCCTGGCCGCTTACAAGGAAGCCGGCATCGAAGCCCACGGCTATGTCTGCGACGTCACCAACGAGGATGCCGTCAATGAGATGGTCAAGAAGATCACCGCCGAGGTCGGCCACATCAATGTGCTGGTCAACAACGCCGGTATCATCAAGCGCATCCCGATGATCGAGATGACCGCTGCCCAGTTCCGTCAGGTCATCGACGTTGACCTGAACGCACCGTTCATCGTCGCCAAGGCCGTTATCCCCGATATGATCGAGCAGGGCGGCGGCAAGATCATCAACATCTGCTCCATGATGAGCGAGCTGGGCCGCGAGACTGTCTCCGCCTACGCCGCTGCCAAGGGCGGCCTGAAGATGCTGACCAAGAACATCGCCTCCGAGTACGGCAAGTACAACATCCAGTGCAACGGCATCGGACCCGGCTACATCGCCACCCCGCAGACCGCACCTCTGCGTGAGATCCAGCCCGACGGCAGCCGTCATCCGTTCGACCAGTTCATCGTTGCCAAGACCCCTGCCGAGCGCTGGGGCGAGGCCGAGGATCTGGGCGGCCCCGCCGTGTTCCTGGCTTCCGAGGCTTCCGACTTCGTCAACGGCCTGATCCTCTACGTTGACGGCGGCATCCTGGCTTACATCGGCAAGCAGCCCGGCTGATTTACTTTCTTCGAGAAGAAAGTAAACAAAGAAGCTTTCAAACAATAAAAAGGACATCCGCTCGTGAAAGGGCGGATGTCCTTTTTTGTTTTAGCTGCACGGTAGGGGCCGGGCATGCCCGGCCCGGCAGTGTATGGTAAACGGACGCTTGCGGGAATCTCCCGGGCCGCCGCGGAGAGGTCAAGACCCCTCCCTACAAAACGACCCGCAAAGGGGGCTTTACCCGATGGTCACGCTCCACTTGAACTCCTTGCTCTCGCCGGGGTTCAGCTCGATGTGATGGCCTGCCTCATTGACGGAGTTGGCCCAGCCGTTCCAGGGCTCCATGCAGACGAAGCTCTCGGCGTCCTGCTGCCAGAGCACGCCGTTGGTGAAAACGCTCTCGTCAAAGCTGACCGTGACCTTGTGGCCGTTGCCGGAGTCGGTGAAGCGCATCGGGCTCTTGACGCCGGTCATCAGGCGGATGGAGTCGGCACTCCCCTCCTTGCGGGTCAGGGTGATGGTCTCGGGCGCGGCGGGCTGCTCGCCCTTGGCGCTTTCGCTGCAGGTGGCGGCGTCGATGTCAAACGCGACGTTGTCCAGCTTGCTGGCGGCGAAGTACGGGTGGAAGCCGACGCTGAACGGCAGGGCCTTGTCGCCGGTGTTGGCGACGGTCAGGGCCAGCGTGGCGGTGCTGCCGGTCAGGGTGTAGCGCATGGTCAGGGCAAAATCGAACGGGTAGACGAACTTTGTCAGACCGTTGGGGGTCAGGGTCAGCTCAATGGCGGTGTCGTCCGCGCTCTTGACCTGCCACGGCACGAGGTCGGCCAGGCCGTGGACCTCGATGGGATAGGCCGCGCCGTTGAAGTGGTGCACGCCGTCGTCCGGTTTGCCGCAGTTCGGGAACAGGATGGGGATGCCGCAGCGCGGGCGATCCGTGGACTCGAAGTTTTTGTCGCGCAGCCACAGGTATTCGTCGCCGTTTTTGGTGAAGGATGTGGCCATGCCGCCCTTCTCGGGCGTGACGGTGAAGGCATACTCGCCGTCGGTCAGGGTCAGGGTCTTGTAGGAAGCACCGTATTTTTCATAGGTGCCGGTAGTCAGAGTAGACATGATAAGGCTCTCCTTTGTATGCACGTAGGGGCCGCACATGTGCGGCCCGCAACTATGTGGAAAGCACCCGATTGCGGGTAAGTTGCGGGCCGGGCATGCCCGGCCCCTACAGCGTAGTGGATTTTTCGTGTTTAATTATACCACAGACAGGCTTACAATACAACGCCATCCTTAAAGATCGAGATCTCGCGGAAGCCCTTCTTCTCGGCGCAGGTCTGCTTGCCGGAGGCAACGTCCAGCACGAGCCGGTACAGGTCGGCACCGGCCTCGTCCAGCGTGCGTTCGCCGTCCGCGACGACACCGGCGTTGAAGTCGATCCAGGTCTTTTTTCTGGCGGCCAGCTGGCTGTTGGTGGCAATTTTCAGCGTCGGCGCGGGGGCACCAAACGGCGTGCCGCGGCCCGTGCTGAACAGCACCATGTGCGCGCCCGCAGCAGTCAGCGCTGTGGCGGAGACCAGGTCGTTGCCGGGGCCGTACAGCATGTTCAGGCCCTTGGTGGTAACGGACTCGCCGTAGTCGATGACATCCATGATCGGCGCGGAGCCGCCCTTCTGCACGCAGCCGCAGGACTTGTCCTCCAGCGTCGTGATGCCGCCCTGCTTGTTGCCCGGGCTCGGGTTGTCGTAGACGACCTCATTGTGGCTGATGAAGTACTCTTTGAAGCCGTTGATCATCCTGACGGCCTTCTCAAAGACCTGCTCGTTCTGGCAGCGGTCCATCAGGAAGCCCTCGGCACCGAACATCTCGGGCACCTCGGTCAGCACGGTGGAGCCGCCGCGGGCGCACAGCATATCGCTGAAGTGGCCAATCGTCGGGTTGGCGGTGATGCCGGACAAACCGTCCGAGCCGCCGCACTTCATGCCGACGACCAGCTCACTGGCAGGGATCGGCTCACGCTTAAACTGCGCGGCGTAGGCGGCCAGCTCTTTCAGGATCTCGCGTCCCGCGACCAGCTCGTCCTCAACGTCCTGGCAGGTCAGGAACTTGACGCGGTCATGGTCGTAGTCGCCCAGCTCGGCCAGGAACTGCTCGTGGGTCAGGTTTTCGCAGCCCAGGCTCAGCACCAGAACCGCGCCCGCGTTGGGGTGACGCACCAGAGATGCCAGCAGCTTGCGGGTCTGTGCGTGGTCATGGCCGGTCTGGGAGCAGCCGAACGGATGGGTGAAGGTATACAGCCCGTCGATGCTGCCGGTCACAAGGTCCTGATTGTCGCGCACGAGCGCCTTGGCGCAGTCGTTGACGCAGCCGACAGTCGGGATGATCCAGATCTCGTTGCGGATGGCAGCGCGGCCGTCCTTGCGGCGGTAGCCCATGAAGGTGTCAGGCGCGGCGGGGGTCAGCGGGTGCACATTGGGGTGATAGCTGTACTCGATCTCACCGGAGAGGTTCGTGTGGATGTTGTGGGTGTGCATCCAGGTGCCGGGCACGGCGTCCGCCGTGGCGTGGCCGATGGGAAAGCCGTATTTGATGACGTTTTCGCCGCTTTTGATGGGCGCAATGGCCATCTTGTGGCCCTGGGGGATGTCCTCAATGGCGGTGACGGTGGTGTTATCGACAGGGACTGCCGTGCCTTTGGCGATGGGATGCAGGGCGACGACGACGTTGTCCTTGGGGTTGATCTTAATGGCGATAGGCATAAGATGTCTCCTTAGCTTCTGATAAAAGTGGGGCCGGAGGGCAACCTCCGGCCCCAATGGGGTACGTTTTAAGGCCGGATGAGGGGCGGGTGTGCGGGGGCAGACCGTAAACGGTCAATATCGGCAGACTCGGCCCTCATCAGTCGGCTGCGCCGACAGCTTCTCCCGATGGAGAAGCCTTTGGACGCTTACAGGCAGGAAGCATACGCGGCCAGTGCGCCGTTCTCGCGGATGTTGGTCAGATTCTTGACGGTGGCGTCCTCGAAGCCGGGAACCTTGGTCAGGTCCTGGCCCCACATCTGCTCGTTGGTCATGACGGCATGGACCAGCGTCGGGACGTCGTCGTTCTTGTGCTCGTTGTAGAATTCAAGGACCCAGCGGTCATCGGAAACGGTGTATTCGTTGCCCTTGGCACGCTTGCAGACCAGACCCTTGTCGGTCAGCTCCTGCACATCATTGCTGTAGAAGGCAATGTAGGCGGCGAAGCTCATGGTCAGGCAGGTGGGCAGCTTACCGTTCTTCCCGACGTACTCGAGGAAGGACGGCATGTTGCGGGCACGCCACTTGGAGGTGGAGTTCAGGGAGATGCTCATCAGCTCATGGTTGACGAACGGGTTGTTGAAGCGGTCCTGCACAGCGGCGGCGAACTTCTTGCAGTCCTCCTGATCCAGCGGCAGGATGGGCACGACCTCGTCCAGCAGCATCTTGTTCATGTAGCCCAGGACGGTGGCGTCGTGCATGCAGTCACGGACGATGTCAAAACCGGCCAGATAAGCGCCCAGCACAAAGCCGGTGTGTGCGCCGTTTAGGATGCGGACCTTGCGCTTCTTGTACGGGCTCATGTCGGGGGTCACAAAGACGCGGCTCTCGAGACCGGCCTTGCGGAAGGGCAGCACGTCGTTCAGCTTGGTGTCACCCTCGATGACCCAGACGCCAAAGACCTCGCCGACGTCCAGCAGGGGGTCAGCGTAGCCGTGCTTCTGCTCAAGCTCGGCGACCTCCTTCGGGTCACGGATGCGGCCCGGAACGATGCGGTCAACCAGAGAACCGCAGAAGGTGCAGTCCTCATTGACGTACTTCCTGAAGCCGTCGTTCAGGCCCCACTGGTCAATGTACTGGTTGACGCACTTGAGCAGCTCCTTGCCGTTGTTGTCGATCAGCTCGCAGGCCAGCATGATGATGCCCTTCTTGCCTGCCTTGTAGCGGTGGTACAGCACCTGGGTCAGCTTGCCGGGGAAGCTGGATGCGGGCACGTCCTCCAGCTTGCAGGCGGGGTCGTAGACGATGCCTGCCTCGGTGGTGTTGGAAACGATGATCTCAAGATCGTCGCTGGCAGCGACGTCCATCATCTGCTTAAAGCCCTCCTCCTCATACGGGTTCAGGCAGCGGGAGACGCTGGAGATAACGCGCTTGTCATCGACCTTTCGGCCGTTTTCACTGCCGCGCAGATACAGGGTGTACAGACCCTCCTGCTCGTTGATCATCTTGGCCAGGCCGGGGGCGATGGGCTGGACCAGAACGCACTTGCCGTTCCAGTCGGCCTTCTCGTTGGCCAGATCGAACCAGTAATCCACGAACGCGCGCAGGAAGTTGCCCTCGCCGAACTGCAGAACCTTCTCCGGGGCGTTTTTCAAAATATAGCCGTTGTAGCCGGATTTTGCAAGAACTTCATAATTCAAGGTATCCATATATGCTTCTCCTTACCATAAACAAATCTGGTGCGCAGCGGGGGGCTGCAGCACGTCCTGTTACCTGAATTATATTTTCTTTAGGCCGTTTCGTCAAGATTCATTCCGTAAACAGCGCACATATTTTGCGCAGTTTTGAGGCCAATTTTGGGATTCCGCATCTTGCACAACAAAGAACCGCACTTTTTGGCTATAATTTCGATTAACAAGCAATTTTTGCAACTTGTGCAAGGTAAAATAGTTATGTATAATAATAGCAGAGCATGCTGTTTTGGGTCATCTTTACAGCGCAAGGTATGTGCTATCAGGGCCCGGGACGGCATTCCCCCGACTATCATTTATAACATCATTAAGGAGCGTCTGTACATGAAAGTATTTATGGACAAGGACTTTTTGCTGGAGACCCCTACCGCGCAGCATCTGTACCACGACTATTCGGCCAAGCTGCCCATCGTGGATTACCACTGCCATATTCCCCCGCAGGAAATTTATGAGGACCGCCGCTTTGAGAACATCGCGCAGGTCTGGCTGGGCGGCCATCAGGTGCTGGCCGACGGCAGCGACTACTATTTCGGCGACCACTACAAGTGGCGCGTGATGCGCTCCAACGGCGTGCCCGAGGAGTACATCACCGGTGACAAGCCGGATCGTGAGCGCTTTCAGAAGTTTGCCGAGAGCCTGGAAATGGCCATCGGCAACCCGATGTATACCTGGTGCCACCTCGAGCTGAAGAAGTACTTCGGCTATGAGGGCGTGCTGAACGGCGAGACCGCCGAGGAGGTCTGGAACCTCTGCAACGACAAGCTGCAGCATGACCCGAAGCTGACCGTCCGCGGCCTGATCGAGCAGAGCAACGTTGCCATGGTCGGCACCACCGACGACCCCATCGACTCCCTCGAGTGGCACAAGAAGATCAAGGAAGACCCGACCATCAAGGTCGTCGTCGCCCCGTCCTTCCGCCCCGACAAGGTCCTGAACATCCGCAAGGAGGGCTTCGCCGATTACATCCATAAGCTGGAGGAAGTTGTGGGCCGCAAGTTTGCCTGCGCAAATTGCGTTGTCAGTGCGCTGGAAGAACGCCTGGAGTTCTTCGTCGAGATGGGCTGCCGCGCTTCTGACCACGGTCTGGACTACATCCCCTTCGCCGAAACGAACGCTGAGAAGGCAACTGCTGCCTTCAAGAAGGCCATGGCCGGTGAGACCCTGACCAAGGAGGAAGGCGACGAGTACACCACCTACCTGCTGCTGAAGCTGGGTGCCCTGTACAAGAAGCACAACGTTGTCATGCAGATGCACTACAGCTGCCTGCGCAATGTCAACGACAAGATGTACCGCAAGCTCGGCCCCGACACCGGCTTTGATATGATCGCCGTGACCGATTGCAGCGCTACCATCAGCAGCCTGCTGAGCGCACTGACCAAAGAGGACGCCTGCCCGAAGGTCATCCTGTACAGCCTGAACCCCGCCGACTTCGACATGCTGGGCACCATTCTGGGCGCGTTCCAGGATGACGAGATCCCCGGCAAGATCCAGCTGGGTTCCGCCTGGTGGTTCTGCGACACCGACGACGGCATGTACCAGCAGATGAAGACCCTGGCCCGCTTGGGCCTGCTGGGCAACTTCATCGGTATGCTGACCGACAGCCGCAGCTTCCTGAGCTACACCCGCCACGAGCTGTTCCGCCGCCTGATGTGCAACCTCATCGGCAACTGGGTCGAGAACGGCCAGTACCCCAACGACGAGAAGTCTCTGAAGAAGATCGTCGAGGGCATCAGCTATTATAATGCGAAGCGGTATTTTAATCTGTAATTGAAGTAACGCAATAAGCAATAAAACCCCGCCCCGCCTGTTGATTTTGACAGGCGGGGCGGGGTTTTATTGGGTGCGGGCGGCTCTGCCGCCCGTGCATGACCTTACTCACAGCTTTCCTGTTCCTCCGGCACCTCGGGCATCGTCCGCAGCTGCTCCAGCGTGATGCCATCCACATATTTATTGATCAGGTCATTCAGCCCGGACCAGAAGTCCAGCGTGTGGCACTGGCTGCGGTGGGGGCAGTCCACCGACGACGCCAAACACGGGATGGCCGTCAGCTCGCCCTCGACGGCGCGCAGGATCTCGCCGGAAGTGATCTCCCCTGCCGGGCGCGCAAGCCGGTAGCCGCCCTGCGCACCGCGCACGCTGGATACCAGCCCGGCCTTCGCCAGCGGGGTGACGATCTGCTCCAGATATTTTAAGCTGATGCGCTGCTTATCACTGATGTCCTTCAGCGGGATCAGGTCGTTGGGGCGGTTGGCCAGTTCTACCATCAGGCGCAGGGCATAACGGTCACGGGTCGAAAATTTCATGGTAAAGCTCCCTTTATCGGAATTAGTAACACTAATCATAGCATAATTCTAGGAATTTTGCAAGTTGTCAACCTATTAATCTAGTAGGATATATGCAAAATGCCGAAATGTGTAATTTTATGCAAACAAGTGTTGACAGAATCGGTTCACAGGCGTATACTGTGAGCCATGGAAGGCAAACAACGCCGACCAAAGATTCAAGAAAGGGGTACAGAACCATGAATGCAGTCTGCTTTGGTATGATGATGTGCATGTGCATGATGCGTAAGCGTCCTGTGCCGGCTTTCTTGTGCGCAAATTACAGCGCGTAATGAAAACTTGCAGCGGGATGCCGGAAAGCCGACATCCCGCTTTTGTTTGGAAAGGAAGTTTGTGACTATGGAAAGAGGTTCCGTTTACAAGCAGCCCGGTGTGCGAATGTGACGCTTTGAGGGAAGCTGACCGTTCAAAACCAACACACCTGACGATATATAAAGGAGAATTTACCATGAAAAAACTGATTTCTGCAACGCTCGCCGCTTCTCTGGCCCTGTCGCTGGCCGCCTGCGGCTCCTCCGCTTCTACCGATTCCGTCGCTGCCTCCTCCGAGAGCACGGCTGCTTCTTCCGCGGCTGCCGAGTCCACCGCCGAGACCAGCGAACTGGCCGGTACGACCCTGAAGGTCGCTGCCTCCCCCACGCCCCATGCCGAGATTCTGAACGTGGCCAAGGAGGTTCTGGCCGAGCAGGGCATCGACCTCGAGGTTGTTGAGTTCAGCGACTACGTCCAGCCCAACCTCGTCACCGAGAGCGGCGAGGTTGACGCCAACTACTTCCAGCACACCCCCTACCTCGACAGCTTCAACGAGGAGAACGGCACCCATCTGGTCAGCGTCGGCGCGGTTCACTATGAGCCGTTCGGCATCTATCCGGGCAAGAGCGATGATCTGGCAAACATTGCGGACGGCGCGACCATCGCCGTGCCCAACGACACCACCAACGAGGCCCGCGCTCTGCAGCTGCTGGCCGCCCAGGGCCTGATCACCGTCCGCGACGGCGCCGGTCTGACCGCTACGGTCAACGACATCACCGACAATCCCCACAACCTGCAGATCAAGGAGATCGAGGCTGCCCAGCTGCCCCGCACCGTGCAGGATGTTGACTTCGCCGTCATCAACGGCAACTACGCAATGGAGGCCGGCTTCTCCGTCGGCAAGGACGCTCTTGCTACCGAGGATGCTTCCTCCGAGGCTGCCCAGACCTACGCCAACGTACTGGTTGTGAAGGAAGGCCGCGAGAACGACCCCGCCATTCAGGCGCTGTACGCTGCCCTGACCAGCGACAAGGTCAAGGATTACATCAACAGCACCTACGACGGTGCGGTTGTGCCGATTTTCTAAGGAAAAACATATCCGCGGTAAGGTTGTAGGGGCGGTCATTGACCGCCCGCGGGCGAGCAATGCTCGCCCCTACAGTGCAAGGCCCTAATAGAAAAGAAAGCCCTTGCAACCTGCCGGAATATAGAGTACAATCAATAGCGAATGAGTTTTTGCGCTCATTCGCTATCTTTGTAAATGAGGGAGAATCACCCATGATCGAACTGCAACACCTGACCAAGCGCTTTGCCACGCAGGGCGGCACGGTCGTCGCGCTGAACGACATCAACCTGACGATCCGGGACGGCGACGTCTACGGCATCATCGGTATGTCGGGCGCCGGAAAATCAACACTGGTACGCTGCATCAATATGCTGGAGCGCCCGGACGAGGGAAATGTCATCGTCAACGGCAAGCAGATGCAGGACCTGCGCGCCGCCGACCTGCGCGCCGCCCGGCGTGAGATCACCATGATTTTTCAGCAGTTCAACCTGCTGATGCAGCGCACCTGTCTGCGCAATATTATGTTCCCGATGGAACTGGCGAAGGTCCCCGGAGACAAGGCCGAGGCCCGCGCCCGTGAGCTGCTGGAACTGGTCGGTCTGCCCGATAAGGCCGATGCCTACCCGGCGCAGCTGTCCGGCGGCCAGAAGCAGCGCATTGCGATTGCCCGTGCGCTGGCAACGGACCCGAAGGTGCTGCTCTGCGACGAGGCGACGAGCGCCCTGGACCCGAACACGACCCACGCCATTTTGCAGCTCATTCAAAAAATCAACCGTGAGCTGGGCA
>ERZ791571.1194-NODE-1194-length-13133-cov-3.521181_pt1 | contig 13133 bp, 10 predicted proteins | sample MGYA00509972_ERZ791571 | MGnify/ENA primary metagenome ERZ791571 (study PRJEB30046, sample SAMN00791936) | human gut metagenome | study: EMG produced TPA metagenomics assembly of the A metagenome-wide association study of gut microbiota in type 2... | reverse complement strand
TGTCGATTCATCTACTTCTGTTACTCTTGCTCTGAGTGGCAGATGGACGATTTCTTCCATCCATGCATTCAAATTTTCGTATAGCTGATCGGAACCGTCCACTACATTGGGGTGCTTCATGCCTTCCATGCCGATCTTTTCATTGTTCGCAATTGCATCAAGCAGATAGGCGGGGGTTAGTTCACCTTGTATTCCTAGTTTGGTATTATAATTTCTTGTTTCTTTTTTGTTATATACGCTTCTTGGTCCCCATCTTTCTGCTTCCAGAAAAATGAAGTCATTTTTAAATAAAGAGATGTCTGATAAATTCCCATTGCCGGTGTATTGACAATCCAGAATTTTCTGTTTGGGGTCGGAAGCGTTTATACTCCATTGGTGGGAGTCACCATTATCCAATGTAATTCCTACATCTACAGTTCTGCTTTTAGCCATTGTATAGCATAGGCTTTCTGCTGATTCCAGGTCAATATAGTCATTGGATAAATCAACCTGTTTTTTTAGTTCCAGATAACCGATCTCATAACTTTGCTTTAGTAGTAGGAGAGACTGTATGACGCTCGATTTTCCCATACCATTGATACCGGTAATCAAAGTTAGTGGCGCCAATTCTATATCTTCGTCTTCGAAAACTTTGAAATTTTTCAGTTTGATATTCTTTATCATTTTAATTGATGCATTTCTTTATTAATTCATTGATGCCTCTGAATCTCCTTTTTACCTTATATACTGTATTTGTTGGTTGCTGTAAGTGGAAATAATCAACTTTGAACCTTTCATATTCATTCAGGAAATATTGTTTCTTCTCCATTAATAAATCAAAATCATAACTTGGAAGTTCAGACATATTCCATGTCAGAGCATCTAGCATATCTCTTGCTAAAGTTACTCTATCTTTATCTCCATCTTGAAACAAGTAGAATGTTCTTTCTGCTCCTATATAGAATCTCTCTGCTAATTCATTTAACGGATAGTTATTGTATTTGAGAGATAACAGAGCATTAGAGATAAAAGTTTCAATATCTCCATTAAAATTCTCATATCCGAAGATACAGAAAGCTGCAAATCTCATTACAAGTTTTCTATCTTCCAGTCTCTGTGGTGAGTAATATGGGCCGGCAATGTTTCTGAAAGCTTCGGACTCTGCTAATGGCCTGAAGAATTCCGTAGAAAGCTCCCGAAAGAATACATGCTGAATTTTGTTCCAGATAATTCCTCGTCTGTCCAGATTCAGTCGTTGGTAAATATCGTATCTTACTTGCTGGGGAGTACCGGGATTTATGATATAAACCATGATCTCTGCTTCCATAATTCTGGAGGACAAATACCCATATAGTTCAGAAAAAGAGCATCCTTCACATTCTCTTTTCAGATATTGCAGACCTTCTAGTTTATATTTACCTTGTATGAAATCGTATACAGCAAATAGTCGTTTGATGCCATCAATGATTTTCCATGTCGGCTGACTGCCATCAATGTAGAACAATGGAATTGGAATTTTAATCATCAAAGATTCGATAAAAAGACTTTTTCTCTTGTTGCTCCACGCATTCAGATATTTGCTGAGTTCTGTGTCATTTTCGAATAAATCCAGTTTATGGTTATCCACCATGGCGATAAAGTCAGCCATGCGTAGATGCTGCATTCTGAAGCTTACGTCATCTGCATTATATGAATAATCATTGTTAGGATAATATTCTTTGTTCATAAAATCTTTGTCTAAACGTATTAACGAAACAAAAATAGTAATTTTGTGCTGTTATTCCATCCTTTTTCTAAATAACTTAAATAAGTTTCAGTTATATCACTGTATCTTTCAGCCATTTCCCAAAGAAGCGGTCGTAGACGATATATCCGTCCGGGGTGTTGTAGATTAGTTCTTTATTTATTAAAGTAGTGATACGAGGAAAGGATTATTAGGCTTCATGGCTATTACATGTTTTACGTTATACATTTTATGTAATACAAAGAACACAATAAATAATCAGATATGCAAAGAATCACTCACATAAGATATTCATTTCTTGATCTCCCAAAAGCCATTACGACGTCCGTTTTTGCGTTCTATAATACCTCTTTCACTTAAGTTTACGGTCATGGATTTGACGGTTCTCTCAGATTTTCCTATGTGCTGTGCTATTTCTTTTTGTGTTGCATTTGGTTTTTCTTTGAGGTAGTTAAGTACGGCTATCTCTTCCAAAGTGCAGTCTAAAGTGCAATTTTTGCACTTTGGGATATCCATATCAGTCTGTTTTGCACTTTGAATGGCTTCCTTTTCGATTTCGTCGATCTGTAGATTTCGATTTTTAAGTTCATTTTGTTCGTTGAGAATCAGGTTTCTGAAGAATTTTTCTAAAAATTCGGTCGTGGCATACACACCTTTGGTTAGGTCATTATAGTTAGCTCTGACGAGAGCATTGTGGAAGTACCAAGAATGGTTGGCGAAGGTCTCGTTACTGAAATTGAATCCAAAAGTATGCAGATATTTGATCGTGAATACGGCTGTTGTGCGTGTATTTCCTTCACCAAAAGCGTGTATTTGCCATATTCCAGAAACGAATCGGGCAATATGTCTGATGGCCTCATCTATATTCAGATTTTTATAATCAAAAATCTTTTCTTGAGAGAAATCATATTCCAAGGTTTCGCGGATACTTCCTGCACTGGCATAAAGTACTGTTGCTCCTTTCAGTACCCATTCATTCTTTGTAATATTGTAATCCCGTATTTGTCCGGCATGGCTGAATATGCCTTCAAATAAATGCCGATGAATAGCCAAGTATTCGATAGGTGAGAATGTGAATGTATTCTCCGAAAGGATCTCTGTTATTCTGGCTGAGACCTTATCGGCTTCTTCCGTACGATCTTCGCTAGATGAACGGGCAACCTTTGATTTGTAATAACTATCAACTAATTGTTTGACCTCGTCAATAGTGATATCCCCTTCAATGTGTTGGCGGGCTTTTTCCTTCAAATATTCCGAAGGTTTAAGACCATCAACAGCTTGCAGGCCAATGGCTGTTTGCCAAGCGTATCCTTTCTCCCGCTTATGCGGTTCGCTCTGTCTTATGTATTCCTCGAAGTCGTTCATCTTTTACGTTATACATTTTATGTAATACAAAGAACGCAATAAATAATCAGATATGCAAATCATGTGAACTCCTGCGAATCATAACTTATGCTTCCGGTGAATTGTTGTTCACAAACAAAACAAGCTTTGTAAATATAGCTATCATTTTTGCTTCATTGACATGAAGCTATCACTTTGACAAGTTAAAAAGGCTTCTACGGGTTGGAAGCCTTTCTTATGGGCAATGCAATCTGAAGACATTTCGCGAATTATAACTTATGTTTCCATGTTTTCCTGTCAAAATCACCAAATCGTGAAACTTATTTTTCGTCCCATATGATAAAGGCTTCGCATCCTCGCTCGAATTCATCTCTTTCGGGGGTTCCTATAGCACCAAAATCTTCGGTGATCAAGTCTTCTATAGGAGTACATCCATTAATCTTTATTTTTTTATTTGTCATCATCATTTGTTCTCCTTTCATTTTCTTTTTGCACAAAAAATCCCCACCCACTCAGCGCTACTTTCACAAGCTGCCTCTGAGTGGATTGAGGAACACAAACAAAACAAACAATATATTGTGTAATTTCTTACTACGAGTTATGAAGCTTATACTCTTCTACAGTTTTTTATGCTGCAGGGCAATCAAGTACAAGCAGCGAATCTTCACACAGCGTGATGGAACACTTTTCCAAAATACTGAGGTCGATTTCTACTTTTATCCGACCGCAGACATCTTGCACTTTGTGTTTGAAGTCTACAAAGCCTTTCACAAATTTTTCGATTCGGTTGGCTGAATGCTCATAAGCATACCAGCGCCCGTTCTCTTCAAACAGATAGGCTTGGCGCATATCTGATGATTCTAGTTGCAGGATGTCTTTTGGTGTCATAATATTTACTTTTAAGTTTTATTTATTTAACGTCACGAACACAACGAACAAATGAACCAACAGTGCCTTTTGTTATTAAGTCCTTATCTACAGTAAAATGATCATTTTCGTTGAATTTCCAACATGTTCTTGTAAAAGAACCATATCGATAATCATAAGCATCTGTGACTTGGTATTCTACCAAACTCGGATCTTGAAGATAGATAATCATAAGTTCTCTTTGATTAGGTGCTCTCCATGAACCTTTATCAGACTTATTAGCATTCTCAAAGTAATTTGTACATACACTACGAGATAGTCCACTGTTTTTTACAAGTGATTCCCAGTTTGTGGGTCTTGGTCTATTATTCGATCCTCCCCATCCGTTGCTGGTCTCTATCCCATCAATTGTCATTCGTTTATTGGCAACTTGGAATGCAGTATAAGGTCTATTGTAAGAACTAAAATTGTGATGTAAATCTAATTCACCATTCTCTATAAATGAGGTACGTATACTTTGCTTATCTAGATAAGCCATCTGGAATGTATAACTATTATTCATATTATATATCTTTCCTTCCTTTTTACTTGTACTATTATATTGGGAACTGATTCCTAAAGTACGTACACATCTAAGCTTTTCGGGGGCTTTTGCATAAAGTATACCTGCAGCGGGACCAAAAGTGGCTCCTTCTTCTGACCACAGTCTTTGCTTATCACTACTAATATAGTGGTAAGTACCATAAGTTCCTATTTCTTTTTTATTATATGTATATGTTCCAGGTTGCTTATCACCATCACCAAATAGTGGAGTTGGTAAGCTTTCTGCACCTAAGAACATTCCAACTAACTGGTTGATGGCAGGCAAGAACCATTTTACTTCTGAGCCGCTGATTTTTCCATCATTGTTTTCATCTCTGTTACGTGCCATGCATGCTTGAATAGCATTTGCTGCATCATTTATTGTAAATGTATTCTTACCATTTGATAGAGTTTCTGTTCCGTAGCTACTTATATTGGTGTTGTTAACTACAGGATAGGTATTCTTATATCCATTTTCTTGAGAACTGCCGTAACTTCCGCTTTCCCATCCATTAGGTACACCTGTTTCATCTATATGTTCCATACCTAGCGCAGTTTTGTCACTATTAAATTTTTCTGTGCTGTAATAGGTTTGGATAGATTTTTGTGTGATCATATATTTCGCACTTGCATAGCTACTTTCTCCATCCGGACTTTTTTGTGGACTAAAGATTAGTAGTGCATAGCGGTCGTCTTTATTAACAAATTCTTCCCAATTTTCGTTCCCCCAATTATTATTAGAGGAAGTTTCTAGCGGATTATTTTCGTAAAAATATTCGTCTACAAATACTGTATAATAATATGTATTATCTTTATTGGTATCTTTCTGGTATTGATCTTCGATATCTGCTTTTAATTCAAACAAGTTAATCAATCCCTTTCCATCTTTTGGATAATTTGCCAATGTAGATTCGTTATTGCAACGTGCAAATCGCAGCCATTTGCAATCATGACCTACTACTGATTTGTCGTCATTATTTGTTTCTCCAAAAGGAGTTTTTACATAGAATTGCAATCCATCTTTCACTTCTGAGTACTTGAATTTTAAAATCAAATATCCATAATGAGCGTCTAGATTATATACAGTAGTCTGTGAGTCTACGATATCACCTTCTGCTCCTGGAGTATTTTCCGGATTTCCCTCCTCTGTTACTTCCGTAACAATATCTTCTACATTATTGATAGTTACATTATATGTATATTTTTTATTTCTTTCATTTTTGAAGTCAGCCGCAACATTATCAACATATCCCAAATGAATGACGTAAGTAACGTCGGCTACTCGTATACCATTGTCATTGTCTGCATTTTCAATTTCCATGTGCGCCTTAATCTCTACAAAGGTCGCATAAGGTTCTACATATTTATATTCTCCTGTATTTTTATGTTCATTAGTTTTGACCTCTTCTTCACGTTGTTTGTAATTCTCGATTGATCTACCTTCATAAGTTTTGGCATTCTTTCGGTTTTCTAACATATAAAAGTCGAAATCATAAATGTTATCAGTTTGTTCTCCAAACCTAATAGAAGATTCTGTATTCTCGTAATCTTCTGCTGTATTACCGACTGCATCAGCGTCTTGAGCTACTATATAAGATTTATTGGGCACATTGTATACTCTCCAACTTTTTGGAGTAAATGTTTTGATCTTTCCTCCATTAGCTTGCATGTTTGGAGTAATCTTGAAGATAATATGTGAGTCCAGACGGGTGAGGCTAATCTTTCCGCTAAGAGTGGTTGACTGTGCCGGAATGTTACAATATCCAGTTTGTGGTTGTGTGCTTCCATCTATATAAGCACCACTCATCACAAGTGCGGGCGACGAACGCTCCACATTCGCTTTGATTGTCAATGCTACAGACAACTTTTTAAAATCGGCTAATGAATTAACGTTCTCTAATGCTGCAGTGATATCACCACCTAGATCGTTACCTTTTACATTGGCTACTGCGTAGATAAGGCTTTCTCCACTAGTTGTTTTTAATGTTAGTGTGCCGGAAGAAACTTTCCCGTTTGCTTGGTTACCTGTAATAACATTCTTAATCAGATCACTGTTATAGTACCCTCCTCCAGTTTTTCTAGCCTGGTCGTTGTTGGCATTGAAGATGAGGACATACAGGTCGTTTACTTGGAATTCTCCTTCATCGCTTAATCCGCGAGTACTGACTTTCTGCATGGAAGGTATAGTGAATTTAAATCCGACCTCTACGGGAACTCCCTCTACAATCTCTGATGATTTATATATTTCTTCATCTGTACAAGCATTAAAAGCTATACAAGCTAATGTCAAGTATGTTATATTTTTTATTAATTTCAATATATTGTTTTGCTTTTTCATCTGATTATCCTCCTTGCATTAATTAAATGACGGAATATTCACAGTTTTTTCTTCCCATATTTTTACTTCATATTCTAAAATAGGATTGACATCTACTTCCACCTTTACATTAGTAATATTGAATACATACATATAGTTACGAAGAACGTCATAATCACTTCCATTTTCACTGAACATAATATCATAGTATTTTATTTGTCCTTTCACTTTTGCTTCTATCTTCAAATAGAGCTGTTCAGCTTTATCTACACCTATGTTCTTATGTTCTGGAATATAGAATTTATTCTCAATATTATTGCCTTGCGTTCCGCTCAGAGAGCCTGCAGACAGAGGTGTTGTTGCTTTAACAACATTGGTTGGGATAGAAGGTTGACCATTCGCATTGGTCGGAGCACAATATCCGCCATTATTGTAATTGTGTAAACTTACATTGGTGATTTCAAAGTTTTCCAATCCTTTACCGTCATTCACCGTTACATTCACTTTGGCAATAGCACGTTGCAATGTAAGTTCTCCTATATTATATTCTCCCGATTGAATGGATGCAATAGTTCCCTCTCCCCACATCGGAATATTTGTTGACCAGTTTTTGCCTTCATAACTATAAACCAATTGTTTATATAAATCAGCTTTACTGTTTCCTTTTGTCATGGTAGGAGATTGCACACCCTTACTTTCCGTATTCACCATTACCACAAAATCCATAGCGGTTCCTGTCATATATGTCTCTGTCAGTTTTCCTTCTACAAAGCGGGTTGCATCTCCGTTGGTGCCGCTTATCAGAATATACTTTACTTTCTCAACGAATTTTCCTCCTACGAAAGTGTATACTTGAACATCGTTAATTGTTCGTTCGCTTGCTAAACCTTCTGATGAGCCATTTATGCCTCGTGTGGAAGAAGTCGGGAAAGTTAATGCGAAATTGACTTTGCCACCTTCTATTAGTACTGCTTGGTCGTTGTTATCGATCGGACAATCACCCATGACTCCGTCTGAGACACACGATGTTGCCATCATGCATAAGATAGCTAGCAGATAATATGTCAAATGAGAGTATTTCATTTTTTGCTTTATTTTAAAGTTCGATATCATTGAGTTGGATGATCCAGTCGTTTACTTGGATTACAGTTTTGATGAGTGCCAATTTCTCATCTACAAAAATCACTAGTTCATATTTATCTTCTCGGTCTAAGTATTCTTGAAGAGAATAATTACGATCTTTATATTTTTCGGCATCTACTTCTTCGAAGTATTTCACCAAGTCGGAACTTTGGAATAATACTTCCTGAGTAGCAGTATTTTTGATTGTCAACTCCGGCTTTTGGCTTTCCACAAGTCTTGCCACGCTCATTTCGCTAACGATACCGTTGTATTGTTTGGCAGGTTCATCTGCAGAACTAAAAGCTCGGGTACTGACTACATCCGATGTGACATTGTATGGCTTGTAAGTCAATAAGTTATCTTCTAATAGCGTGTTGTCATAGTTCATGTAACCATTATTGTCGTATATGGCGCATTCGAAAGTTTTTTGTGTCAAGCGGGTTACAGGTCCTCCTGATTGGTTTACTTGTGCTACAACGACACGGATTGTATTGGTATTTTTTACTAATGAGACTTCGGTGATTTGCTGTCTGCCGCTACGAGTGGTAGTTCCTTTTTTAACCTCTCCATGCCAGAGTAAATGTAGGCTGTTGTCTACTATGTATTGTCCCTTTTCATCCTCGGTGGTGCTGCGAGTAGCTTCTTTGCGTAATGTTTTTACTCTTAATTCGTCAATTTTAGCTTGATTGGGATATAGCAAAGGGACTGCAAATGATTCATCATTTAATCCTGCCCATACCACCAGGTGGTATTGCGAGAGATCTATATCTACGTTCATCGCGTAGGTTTCTTCTCCTAATGGCTCACCTTCATCGGTGTTCTGGAAAACAAGATTGTTATTATCGTCAAAAGCGTAAAGAGTAACAGTTCTTACTTGTTCGGCGAATACATCCTTTTCTTCCATATTGTAGTCATACTTGAACTTGACACAATATTCGATGTCACAATTCTCATTGTAATCCAAAATGGAATCACAAGATGTAATTGCACCAGCCAATATTGTGAATAACAATATGTTATTTGCTTTTTCTTGTATGGTAGTTAGGATTCGTTTCATTGTTTTTACTTTTTATGCTTTTAAAGAGCGGATGTTTTGTTTGAATGTGATACTCTCTTCTTTCGGAGTATAATTTAGGGAGAAGAGACTTCTCCCTAAATTAATTTATTATAGTTGATTAAAGACCAACATTATTGATATGGATAGTCCAAGGAGCTATAGTAACACTCATCATTAATTTCGTTTCATTTTCAGGAGTTGGAGGTACAGGTTTCGGATAACCTAAATCAGCAATAGAAGTAACTTTTAGTTGGTACCAGTTATTGCGAGCGATATTAGCTCCAACACCAAAATGCTCGATAGGTGCTTGATAATAGCATTTTCCTCCTGCATATCTCATGATACTTCTGTTAGCCAAAGCTACGTCGTCATTTTCTCCAATACCAGTAAGATCAACATCTGCACATAATTCTTCCCAATTCTTGTAAATTTGAACTTTCCATGTTTCACCATCACTTTGTAATTTAGGTCTGCTGTAGAATGTTCCTGCTATTTCTTGATTTCCGTCATTTTCGAAGAAAACTTGTCCTTGATAAAGAACGCTGGTGCTAGTTGCTGTATTCCATTCACTACCTAAATTTTCGAGTACGTATGTTGTTCCTGTTGCATTCAACCATCTGTAATCAGTCTCACTTACTTCACCTGTTTTATATGGGTGTAAGAATGACGACCATGCTGCATTTCTACCACCAAGTACATAAGAATCGTCAGCTAGATTAGTGTATGTATGGCTCAAAATTTGTACATACACCTTTGGTCCTACGAAAGTGGGAGTTGTTAATTCATATTTGTTGTCTATAGAGCGCTTTGTCTCTTCTGTTAATTTTGCACTGATTCGTTCAACGCTAATGTTTGCTGTATTGGTATCTGTTCCACCTACAATTGCTTTTATTACAGTAGGTTCTCCATTAACATTGCTCATCATAAAATTACCAGATTTAGCTATTGTTTCAGCTATATAATCCAAACCTTCACTTGGTAATTTTTGTTTTCCAACCTTTAAATTCTCCAAACCAGTTGTTGGTATCTCCATAATAGGATTAATAAATGCGTAAACCTTTACATTGTTTCCTGCTTCAACTTGGAATTTCTCTGTGCTGTATATTCTAGCACCACTTTCAGTTTGTTGACCAAAGGTTAATCCTTTTACAACAATTCTTTTGTTTGTTTCAGTGTACTCTAAAACTGCTGTAATTTCAGTAGCTGCATACTCAATATCTATACCTGCATTTGTGCCACCATCTGATACAACTCTAGTTGTGGGAAACTGGAAATTGATTTGCATTGCTGCATTTTCACCATTTGTTTGGATTCCATCATTGTCAATGATTTCGTCATTGCTACAAGCTGTCATGGCTGCTACTGCCAAACCTGCTAATAATAAATTCTTTACTTTCATTTTAGTTTTGATTTTAATGTGTGATGCTATAATTCTTTTTTTTAGGGTTTGCATATTATACTATGTATGTATAATACGCTAATTGTTTTTTCTTTTTTTTAGGAGAGTCATCTAAAGGATGAGGGTCGTTTGTTTTGTTAAAACATCATTTTCTTTTTAATAGGAAGCCCTTATATTATATAAGGAAAAAGAAGTAACTTCCGAGAGGAATGATTTTGTTTGTTTCTAATAGGCAATGTTTCTTTAATTGTTTATATACTAATTTTATTGTTTTGTTCTTTTGTTTGTTTCGCAAGAAACTTTTGTTCCTTATCGACATTGCAAAGGTATGGGAGAAATGCGAAATCGTTAATTGGTGTTTTTTTCAATTTTGAAGGTGAATTTTTCAATCTTTTAAATGGTCTTTTGAAATGGGTGAATTGATCGTTTTTTGAATGATTTTTTGGTTAAATGAATGTTTTGCCGCCTATGTTTTCTATTTACCGCTGTTGTTGTTTTATTATTTTCTTCAACTATTTTAGATATAGCGAATAGAATTTGCAGCTAATGTATGGGGAGTTAGTGAAATTGTGTTTCGTTCATTCCGTTTTGAATGATTTACTACTGCTTTGCATCACATTGAGAATTACAGTACCGATTAGGGTTCAGATTGTTCAGCTTTATCATGAACCTCCTTGTTCATCGATATTCCGGCTGAAAGTACTATCCTAAAAACTGGAAATATCGCTTTCAGTGCTTTCAGCCGTGTTACCAAATTCAATCATCGTCTTACCACCAAATATACATTCCCATATTCCGTATGCTTCCGTTCTACCCCCATTTTTATCAATACTTGTGCAAAATGGTTCGGATTGAAACCTCGTAGAGCAGCAGCATTCCGTTTCTTCAGTTCTTTATAAATATCGGCGGCAGAAAGTCGCAGATATTTCTCTTCTGCTGAGGCTGAGGTGCGGAAACAACTGAGAAATACTTCTTCGGCAGGGCAAGTACGGTAAAAGGGGGCACTTGGCAATAGCTGCGTTGTTTGGCGTTGATACACTCTCTTTTTTCCGAATGCAATAAGAATATGCTGAAATTTACTCTTTCCTAAAATCGATTGCTTATCTTTGTTCTTTTGAAATATATTATAATAAAATGAAGATATGACAGAACAAGATATATATAAACTGCTTGCAGATGGTGAGCGTGTTACGCTTGAATGCAAAAAGGCACAAAATGGTGTGCCAAATTCTTTGTGGGAAACATATTCTGCATTTGCTAATACGAATGGTGGAATTCTTTTGTTGGGGGTATATGAAAACGTAGCAGAGAAAGACTCTTTGATGAGATTCACAATCACTGGTGTTGAGGATGCAGACAAAATACGCAAGGATTTATGGAATACTATTAACAGTCGTGAGAAAGTAAATGTGAATCTGCTACATGATGAGGATGTTCAGACGATTAGCGTTAATGGTAAGGAGGTAATAGCGATAAATGTACCACGTGCCGATTATAATTTGCGTCCTGTTTACATTAATAACAACTTGATGCGTGGTACTTATAGACGCAACCATGAAGGTGATTATCACTGCACAGAGCAAATGATAAAGATGATGGTGCGCGATGCTTACGAGGATGGCAATGATCGTATGTTCTTGGAGTATTACACAATGGATGATATTGACATCCCGACATTAGAGGGTTATCGTGTTATGTTCAAGACTAATAATCCAGAACATATTTGGAATAGTCTTGATCATAAGGAGTTCTTGATGCAACTTGGTGGCTATGTTGTAAACCGAAAAGATGGTACTGAAGGTCTGACTATAGCAGGTCTTCTGATGTTTGGTAAAGGGTTGCCGGTACGTGAGCGTTTTGATTATCTGCGCATGGACTATATTGACAAGTCAAACCTTATAGGTGACCAACGTTATAGTGACCGACTGACCTATGACGGTACATGGGAGAATAATCTGTTCAACTTCATTCGTATGGTAGTTCCCCGTTTGACGCGAGATATTCCAAGGCCATTCCAAATGGATGGCATTATCCGTAAGGATGATACACCACAGCATAAGGCAGTGCGTGAGGCTTTTACCAATATGATTATCCATGCCGACTTAATGCTGAATGGCCTTCTTCGTGTCGAGAAGTATGATGACCGCTTTGTGCTTTCCAATCCAGGCTTATTGAAATTGCCTGTTGAACAAATCTATGCTGGTGGCGAATCCAAAGCTCGTAACCAACGAATGCAGCATATGCTCCGTATGATAGGTTACGGAGAAAACCTAGGCTCAGGTTTCCCGCTCATCCTTAGTGCGTGGAATGAGAAGCATTGGCTGAAGCCGGAATTGGTTGAGCAGCCGGAACTGATGCAGGTGAAACTAATCCTTCATATTGAGAATCGAGTGTATGTCACGAAAGATGTCACGAAAGATGTCACGAAAGAACTAACAGAACGTCAGCAGATTATACTTGAATTCATGCAAGCTGATGGAACTATAACTATCTCTGAAATGTCCCAAAAGACAAACGTGACAGAACGGACTATTAAACGTGATATAGAATCTCTTACAGAGAAAGGTATACTTTCTCGTGAAGGAGGACGCAAAGAAGGTCGATGGGTAATCCGTAAAATTTGATGATATAGGCACATTATATAAGATAATATAATGTAAGTGAAATTCATCGTCTTACCACCAAATATACATTCCCATATTCCGTATGCTTCCGTTCTACC
>ERZ791571.1150-NODE-1150-length-13565-cov-7.172687_pt1 | contig 13565 bp, 9 predicted proteins | sample MGYA00509972_ERZ791571 | MGnify/ENA primary metagenome ERZ791571 (study PRJEB30046, sample SAMN00791936) | human gut metagenome | study: EMG produced TPA metagenomics assembly of the A metagenome-wide association study of gut microbiota in type 2... | reverse complement strand
TATGTTGAGCTTTTCACATATTTACGTTTGTCTTCTTTCCACATAATGGTAATTTCTTTAATCGTTTTCTTTGCTGTCATGCTTCATAATTTAAATAGATTAATATTCTTGTAAGATAAGGATTAAGGACTTTATAAAAGGAATCTTTCTTTTTTGTTTTTGATTTTTTAGATGTTCCAACTTTGAGATTCCCGGAGTTTACAGGGGAATGGGAAGAAACTATATTAGGTAAATGTGTTACACAACCACTAGATTATGGTATGAATGCTGCTGCTATTGCCTATGATGGTGAAAACAAATACATACGAATTACAGATATAGATGAACAAAGTTCTCAATATATTTCAGATGATCCAGTTTCCCCAGCAGGTCAACTGTTAGATAAATATATAGTAGAAGAAAATGACATTTTATTTGCACGAACGGGGGCAAGCACAGGCAAGACCTATTTGTATAAGAAAAAAGATGGTAAACTTTATTTTGCAGGTTTTTTAATCAGGGCAAAGATTAAAACAGAATATAATTCAGCATTCATATTTGCACAAACTAAAACTGCTCAATATTATAAATGGGTAGAATTTATGTCTATTAGATCTGGGCAACCAGGAATCAATTCTCAGGAATATGCAAGTTATAGATTTCTTATTCCTCAAAAAGAAGAGCAAGATAAAATAGCTACATTTTTATCTCTTCTTGACTCTCGTATTGAAGCTCAAATCAAAATAATTGAAGATTTGAAGTTGTTAAAAAAAGAATTACTTAAAAAAGTATTTTTTCAAGAACTACGACTCCCTGAATTTAATGAAAACTGGAAGATAGTTACTTTAAGTGATGTGGGTACTTTTTTCTCAGGAGGAACGCCATCAACGTCCATAGGACAGTATTATAATGGAAATATTCCATTTATTAAGTCAGGAGAAATAAACGCTGATAATACAGAGCAATTTATTTCAGAAGAAGGATTGAGAAATTCTTCCGCAAAAATGGTAGAGATTGGTGATCTAATTTATGCCTTATATGGGGCGACAAGTGGTGAAGTTGGAATTTCAAAAATAAAAGGAGCTATAAATCAGGCTATTTTGTGTATAAGAACTAATTTGAATAGCATATTTCTATTGAACTTTCTAATGTTTAAGAAAGAGGAAATCCTTAGAACATATTTACAAGGTGGACAAGGAAATTTATCTGCAGAAATAATAAAATCATTAAAAATACCTGCACCTGTTTATGCAGAACAGACAAAACTATCACATCTATTTTCTGCATTTGACAAAAAAATAGAACTTGAGACAAATGTAATGACGAAGTTCATGCAACAAAAGCAGTATTTATTGGCAAACTTGCTTATATAAACAAATTAGCCAATAAATACTGCTTTTGTTTGGCATATGCATCCAATATCGCCCTTTCTGTTGCTATTTTCTTGTCAATAGTTGAAAGAAATCCAGCAATCTTTGTTTGTTCTATAACATCTGGAATATATGATTTATAATTTCCTATGTCATCATTGGATATATTAGGTTGCGCACTAGCTGTTGGAATAGAGCTGATATAATTCTTGAAATTATTTATTTGAACTAATTGATAGAAAAATTCTAAGCACTGTTTAGTTCGGAAAGTTGCAACTCGTTGATTTATATATGCTATTCCCTTATCTTCAATTTTTCCAACTTTACCAAAAGTAGCACCAGACAGAGCCATAACAAAATCGTTTTTGCTAACAATATACTTTTCGTTAGGTGTTTCCGAAGAATATATTCCTGAAAAATTTGACAACTTAATTATTGGTAGAATATCTCCTATTCTTATAACTTTATTTGTTCCTTGGTTGAATAAACTACTTTTAAATGCATATCCACCTTGAATAATTAGTACATCACTTAGTTTTCTTAATTTCCAACTAGAAAAAACATTTCCTTCCTCATCTTTAAAGCGTATCTTTAATGAAAAAATGTTTTGACTCATTGTTTTTTTTAACAACTTCAAATCTTCAATTATTTTGATTTGAGCTTCAATACGAGAGTCAAGAAGAGATAAAAATGTCGCGATTTTATTCTGTTCCAATTTTGATGGAAGATAGACTACATATTGAATTATCTGTTGTTTATCACCCCTTGGCATCTTTGTACCCTTTGTGCCTAACATTACATAATTAATAAATTTATCATTGGCAATTAAGTGATATAAAAACATTGCTGAACAAATACCACTATTTCTAAAAACAAACACATCGGTACTGCAACCGCCATCATAACTGGCGTACCAAATTTTCTTTAAATATGGTCTTATATTAGAAAAAAGAATGTCGTCCTTTCTGAACGCAGTTACATTGGTGTTATGAGGAAGAGAAGTAGCTAGAGTCACCCCTTGAAAGTTTTGAAGAATATTTTCTGTTGATACATAATTATCAACAGAAAGAGATGAAGTCGAAATTCTGTCTTTTATATCCCCGACTAATTCACTTAAATGTTTCTTTTTCCACTCCCCCTTAAACTCAGGGAATCTCAAAGTTGGAACATTGAGGTTTTTTGTATTGTTATTATTTGCCATAACTGTTATTCTTCATTAAGGTTAAAATCGAATGAAAGGATGCCGTTGTCATCAAACCGATCAAAGTCAGAACAGAATAACCTGTCTTGTACAATTCGATATTTTTCGAACTCTGATTCTGCAAAAGATTTAGCAAACTCTGCGGTAACTTTACCAGCATCAATCAATACTGCATTATCTCCAGCTTCGAGAATAATATCTATTCGTTTTGCCCAATCTTCCATAGTCATAGGGATATGCCGTTTTGCCATACGTTCAGCCATATCTAGAGTCGCGTTGACCAAACGTCCCATATCCTCTAATTCTAATTCATTTAAATAATTTTTTGCTATACTCACATCAGGTTTTACAATTTTCCCGTTAGGGGCATTTTCCCAGGTTGTCAATCCCATATTTTCTTTTTGTGCATTGGCTCGCTCTACTATTAGTTCGGCAGCTGTATGACCATGTACGGCAAAGTGCATTTTGTTTTGCACTTTTTTAAAAAATAGACGAGTAGTTGGTGCATCCTTATTGTAATCAATAGCTGTAGCATATATATCGGTCAACTTCTGATAGAAACGACGTTCGCTTAATCTTATCTCCCTAATTTCGGCAAGCAAATGTTCGAAATAGTCTTCACCAATGAATGAACCATTTTCCATTCGCTTTTTATCAATAACATAACCACGTATGGCAAATTGTCGCAATATGTAGGTTGCCCATTGGCGGAATTGAGTGGCACGGACGGAATTCACACGGTAACCAACAGAAATAATAGCATCGAGCGAATAGAAAGAAGTTTTATAGGATTTGCCATCTGAGGCAGTTGTTTCCAAAATGGAAATAACTGATTTTTCTGAGAGTTCACCTGTATCGAAGATATTCTTCAAGTGTTTACTGATGGCAGGAACACCTACATCAAACAGTGTAGCCATTGCCTTCTGCGTGCACCAAATTGTTTCGTCTTTATACGTCACTTGTACACCGTTTTCTTTACCTTCCATCACGAACATGAGGAACTCGGCTGTACTATTTTTTATTTCAAAATTCTTCGGCATCGTTATTACTCTATCAATCCAAGTTCTTTCAGATAAACATTTATTTCTTTGTCTAAGTCAGCTCGTTTAGCTTCAAGTTCTTTGATTTCAGCCATTACTGCATGTATATCAATGGGCTCTTCTTCTTTGAACGTGCTTACGTACCGAGAAATATTAAGATTATAACCGTTTTGTTCAATCTCGTCCATAGATACCCGTCGGGAGTATCGTTCTTCCTCTTTTCGGAATTGATATGTTTCTATGATTTTTTGAATATCATTAGGCTTGCCATCTTCTCCTTCTCGTAGACGATTTTGTCTCTTATCTTTTTCAAAATGCTCGCTGGCATTGATGAAAAGAACATCATCAAATTTCTTGCATTTCTTTAATACTAAAATGCAAACCGGAATCCCTGTTGAAAAGAACAGATTAGAAGGTAAACCTATCACTGTATCTATATTATTATCTTTCAGTAGTTTGGTTCGGATACGTTCCTCTGCTCCACTACGAAACAATACCCCATGCGGGAGTATGATAGCCATTGTTCCTCCATTGGACAAGAAATGGAAACCGTGCAATAAGAATGCAAAGTCAGCAGCCGATTTAGGGGCAATGCCATAGTTCTTGAAACGGAAATCTTCTGTTAGCGTGTCAGTAGGTTCCCAACGTAAGCTAAAAGGGGGATTTGCAACGATAGCATCGAATTCCATCTTTTTTGCAGGATTCATTTCGTTCAGAATATTCCAGTCATTGATCAATGTGTCGCCATGGTGTATTTCGAATTCTGTATCTTTGAGTCCATGCAACAGCATATTCATACGGGCAAGGTTGTAGGTGGTAATATTCTTTTCTTGTCCATATATTTTCCCTATACTTCCTTCGGTTTCCACTAACTGTCTGCGAACATTCAATAATAGGGAGCCGGAGCCACATGCGAAATCCAATACTCTGTCTAATTTATTTTTTTCTCCTAATGCCGGGTCTTGACTATCTAAGATTACAATTTTAGATAAAATAGTTGATAGCTGTTGCGGAGTATAAAACTCTCCGGCCTTTTTCCCCGAGCCTGCGGCAAACTGACCGATAAGATATTCATAAGCATCGCCTAAAATGTCTGTATCTGTTGAGAATCTGGCAATTCCTTCTGCTATTTTTTGAATAATAGTGCAAAGTTTCTTATTTCTATCCGAGGCTGTTCTGCCTAACTTTTCCGAATTCAAGTTTATTTCCGAAAATAAGCCTTGGAAAGTACTTTCAAATGACTCATTTTCAATGTATCTAAAGCCTTCTTCAAGTGTTTGTAGCAACTCTCCATTCTGAGTACGAGCCATTTCTGAAATGTTACTCCATAAATATTGAGGTTTTATGACATAATGAACTTTACGACGCATTTGTTTTTCAAATTCCGGTACGTCCATTTCATTTGCTTTATACCATATTCCCAAGGCTCTATGTTTGTTGGCTTCTTCCAACTGAGGATAATCTCTCCCTAATTCTTTCTTTACAGCTTCTTCGTAATTATCAGACAAATAGCGTAGAAAAAGAAATGATAGCATATAATCGCGAAAGTCATCTGCATTCATTGCTCCACGCAACCCGTCTGCTATTTCCCAAAGGGTTTTGCCTAATTGTTTTTGATCTTGTACTGTCATATTTAATTTCTCATTTTTTCTTTGTTAATCGCATCAATCACTTCTTTTTCTTCTTCAATTAGAAGAATAGGTAAGTCAAATTGATATTTATCCAAAAACGCTCGCAATATCTTTATAAAAAGAACTTTGTTGTCATCTCCCATTTCTACAGGTTCGTAAATAGAATACTTTCCATGGCTCAGTAGGTTTAGTGCTCGTGAGTAAAGTACTTCATCCTCTACTCCATGAATACATTTTGAAAAGTCGTCATATCCGAAGAACGTAGATGTCTTTTCTAAAATACTGCGTAACATATTGAAATGATATGTATTGATTTTACCCGACTCCATCACTTGCTTGAGTTCGCTCAATATGGCTATATGATGGAAAAAAGGTGTTTCGTCAGTTGCTTGTAGAGTATATCCGTCAGTTCCATTCTTATGTAGGAAATATCGTTTGCATGGTTTTTGCTTTAATTCATTGTAAACGACGTTGAAAAACAAGCTGTGGTGAGATGAAATAACAGATTTGACCTTATCTTTTCCTTTTTTCAACAACTGAGATAAATCACTGGCTACAGCAATAGCATTGTTGTCATCTAACGAGGAGATTGGATCGTCTATGTAAATGTATTCAACCCAATTGTAAGCTTCTGCACCATCAATTGTCAGTTCGCAGATGGCAAGAAAGATACACCAGATAAAAATATTCTCTTCACCGCGAGAAATTTTGATATTGTTCTGAATGATATACTCAGGCTCTTTGTTGTTAAACTTATGTTTGGGATTGGGAACCTGCTTGCTGAAGCTTATTTCCCATTTTTCATAATCAAATTTGAAGTCAAATTCCGCATAACGTTCTAGGTATGCGAAGATTTTCTCTTCTAAGGCCAATTCTTTAAATGCATTGAAGAATTTTGAATCAGCATTTATTTTAAGAACACGGTCCATATCATTTTCTAAGTCATTGTCCCAATGAAACAGATCTTCGGTGAAAGCATTAAAATAGAGAGTGTCTCCATTTATTTTCTTTTTTCCTTTATTCTTGAATTCTATAGATAAACGGGTTTTCCCTGTTCCATTATGAGCGTAGAGTAAGACGAAATCGTGTTCAATCAGATCGCCACGTAACCTTGCGGCTAATCCCGACAAATCTTTATATTTATATATTTTAGGTTGGTTACTCATATTCTTTTTTTCATGTTATTCATAAGCAGCTAATCCTGAAATCTCACGTCCTTGAGCTTGTTTTTTTAAGTGAGGGACTAAGTCTGCCATCAATGCAAGTTCTTTCGTACGGCGTTCTTTCCAACTTAGTTCTAACGGTTCAAGGAGATCCGTTAGTTTTTCACCGTCGAAAATCATGCGTTGCATAATTTTATCTGTAAAATCTTTTAAGGCAGATGCGGTTAGTCCGTGTTTGTTTGCGATATCGGATAGCTCTTTTTCATTTTTCTCTATCTTAAAAGCATTATAACCATCATGTAGTGATTGTACATCTTGACCATTATTCCAATCCAAACTTTTTATGTATTCAGTTAAATCTTCTTGTTCATCCATCAAATTAGAGCTTGAACAAAGCAGGTTGATGATTTGTGCTTTTGTCATTTTTTGTTTAGATGGTTTCTTTTGAGTGCTGTCGGCAATTAGTCCCATGATGTAATCATAGTCAATCAATGCTGAGGAAAAAAGTACAAACTCAAAATCAAGTTGCTGTATATCTACAGGGATGTTATCGCCGCCTTTTTGTTGTATTTCCCTAAATTGCTTAGCCGTTTCTATGTACGAACTTCTAAATGAACGGAAAGTGTTTTCAGGCAATATCTTTTCAATTTGAGTTTGTTGTTCCTCGTTTAAGTCTGTATATTGGTCGAGCTGGGTTTTTAACCGCTGTACTTCCTTGAAATTTTTGACAAAAGCGATTCGAGAAGTATCTCCCTTCAAATTATACACTTCCTGAGGTTCGCAGGCTAAATTATTTTGTCGCATGAAATCACCTAAAGCTGCTACGGCTTCTTTATATTTTTCAATTACTACAGGAGCCGGATCAACTAACCAGATTTTTTTCGCCTGCTCTTTAGATTTTTCTCCTGAGAATAAAGCGATAGCTTCGTTTACGGCATTTTCCTGGTGGCGGAAATCTAATATATTTCCGTATGGTTTAGTATCGTTTAGTACACGGTTGGTACGTGAAAAAGCCTGTATCAGTCCATGATATCTTAGATTTTTATCTACATACAAAGTGTTGAGATATTTAGAGTCAAAACCCGTAAGTAGCATATCTACTACAATGACGATATCAATTTTATTTTTGTGAGGATAATCCGCATTACTGTATTGTTGGTCTTTGATGCGCTTTTGTACATCTTGGTAATACAAATCAAACTCATTAATGTTGTGATTTGTTCCGTATTGTTTATTATAATCCCTGATAATACTCTTTAATGCTGCTTTCTTCTCATCAGGATTTTGCTTGTTGTCTTCTTTTTCTTGTTCCAAGTCTTCCTGAATTTGCTGAATATCTTTATTACCCTCTGCCGGAGGTGAAAAAACGCAGGCTATATTTAGAGGTAGATAGTCTTTGTTTGTTTTTTGTTTTTGTTTCTGGATTTCTTTGAAAAGATTATAATATTCTATGGCATTGTTTATGGAAGCGGTTGCCAGAATCGCATTAAACTTCCTCGAATTGGTTGCGGTATTGTGCTTGTCTATAATAGCCTCAATCACTGCTTGTTGAGTAATGGTTTCTCCCGGCTTAGGATTAATGTTCCCTTTTCCTTTAAAATATTCTACATGAAAACGCAATACGTTTTTGTCATCAATTGCATTTGTAATAGTGTATGCATGCAGTTCCTTTTCGAAAATATCTTTAGTAGTCTTGTTGGAAGCATGTTCATCTTCTATAGTCTTTTGTGTTGCGTTATCATCGAAAATAGGTGTTCCGGTAAAACCAAACAGTTGAGCATTAGGGAAGAATTCTTTGATAGCTTTATGATTTTCACCAAATTGCGAACGGTGACATTCATCAAAGATGAAAATTATTCGTTTTTTACTCAATGGATTTAAGCGTTCTTTATAGTTCTTTTTATGGTTTCCGTCCAATGCTAAACCCAACTTTTGGATAGTCGTTACAATGACTTTATCTGCATAATCTGTAGAAAGTAGTCGTCTTACAAGTGTTTCGGTATTGGTGTTTTCTTCTACACTTCCTTCTTGAAACTTATTAAACTCTTCACGGGTTTGCCTGTCCAAGTCTTTGCGGTCAACAACGAAAAGACATTTTTCTATGTCCGGATTATCTTTTAATAACGTGGAGGCTTTGAAAGAAGTAAGCGTCTTTCCACTACCTGTAGTGTGCCATATATAACCGTTACCCCGATTTTGATGAATGCAGTTTACAATTGCTTTTACTGCATAGATTTGGTAGGGACGCATAATTAATAGTTTTTGCTCGCTTTCTACCAAAACCATATATTTGCTAATCATTTCCCCTAATGTACATTTGGGTAAGAATAGTTCTGCAAAAGAGTCTAAATGTCTGATTTTTCTATTTCGCTCATTTGCAAGTTGATACACAGGTAGAAATTGCTCGTTGGAATCAAAACTAAAATGTTGATTTTGATTGTTGGCAAAGTAACGGGTGTCACTCCTATTACTAACAATAAATAATTGCATAAAACAAAGTAATGAGTTGGTATAACCGTTACCAACATCATTCTTGTAATCAACAATTTGTTGTATTGCTTTCCTAGGTGAGACGTCTAATGTTTTTAATTCGACCTGAACTACCGGAATACCATTAATAAGAATAATGACATCATATCGATGGTTACTGTTTCCTGTATTTATTCTCAATTGGTTGATAACCTCATATTCATTCTTACACCAGTCTTTTATGTTCACTAATGTATAATGTAGAGGAGTGCCATCTTCACGTTGAAAATAATTCCTTTCACGCAGCAACTTCGAAGCGGCAAATATATCAGGAGTTATAATTTCGGTTTTCAGCCGTTCAAATTCGTTTTCAGTCAGCCTTACCCGGTTGAGAGACTCAAACTTTTCTCGGAAGTTTTGTTCAAGAGAGTTTCTGTCGCGAATATCTCTGCGATAGGAGTATTTGAGTTCTTCTAACTTTTTTATAAATAGTTCTTCTATTTGGGCTTCTCTCATCATCTCAAATGATATTAATTAATGAAATAAAGTTTTCAAAGATAACGAATAATATCCAAATACTCGGAGATGATTCTAAAACTTTTTTGTTCTTGAATAATGTACTTTATTTTTATAAACCGTTCTCCACTCTTTTCACATAAAGCTTATCCGTTCATTCACACCTACTTCCTGTGAATGAACGGCATTATTTTTACTCTTCACCACCCTTCACCCTCTTCACCAAATACACATTCCCCAATCTCGTATGCTGTCGGCTGATACCTGCTGCGGTCAGGATTTGTGCCAGCTGGATAGGAGTGCAGTTGCGTAGTACGGCTGGAAACTTCTTTTTCAATTCCTTATGGATGATAGCGGCGGAGAGCGACAGGCAACCCGGTTCATCCAATGTGGCAGGCGCGTATGTGTTGCGCACAATGTCTTCTATGGGGTTGACATGATAGTAGGCGCTGTTATGACGCTGTAAGGCATGTTCTTCCTCTTTGCTGAACCAGTGTCGGGCACCCGCAAGCAGTTCCTCTTTCAGTTGGGCATAGATTTGTGAATGTTCAAATTCGGTACAGTCAATATCATGTTCCGCCTCAATACAGATGAATCTGCGGCTGCCCGTCGGATCGCACAATAAGTCCGTCCGATTGCTCGTTCCGATGAAAGAGGCGATGCGGGGAAGTGACCGGAAATTTTTCTGATAGGCTTTGCAGATGTTGAGGCTGGACATTTGCATCAGATTTTTAAGTAATGGCATCTTTTGTGCTCCGAATTTATCAAATTCGTCCATGTTTAGTAATCCCATCTCGGCAAGGAGACGTTCGGGATTGCCTTGTGCGGTTAGTTTTAGATTATCCGAATAATAACGGGTTAGTTGTGGCGGCATCAGCATGCGGCAGAAAGTAGATTTATGGCGTCCCTGTTCTTCGCTGATAAGTATCGGGGCTACGCTGTTTGCTTGTGTTTGATTCACTCCCAGCCATTGGGCAGCAAGTCCGAGCATCCAGGTGTGAAAGCTTTTTATCCATATAGGAATGTCGGATACTCGCTTTGCTAAGGGCTTTAACCGGTCCGTTCCGTCCCATATAGGTAGTTCGTTCATATAAAGCCGGAAAGGATGGTAGCTTTCCACTAGGGTAGAGTAGATGTACCTTTGAAGGTCCTTATCCCAGCAATTGATTCCTTCTTTGTGGGCTTCCAGGCAGAAAGTATTCAGTTCTCGCTTGTCTATGCGGCAGAAAGGAATTTCTCGTTGGCCGAATGGCCGAAATTCAGTTTCTTCGGTGAGTAGGTTGTAGCGGAAATCATATCGCACTTTCAAAAAGTCGATCACTTGTTGCGTCAGAAGGACGGGGTGCTTATGTGTTTCCTGTTTATGTACTTCTTTCTTATGTGCTTCCTGCTCATGCACTTCTTGCATTTTTGGCTCTTCCTTTGAAGTGTTCGGTGAAACGATGACGTTTGACGATTCTTTCATTAATACCCGTATTCTTTTCGCCAAACGTTTCGAGTTATATTCTAATGTCTTCATATTTTTCTTCTTTTTAAATGAATAAATGTTGTTTTTTCGACCGGTTGATGCTGCTAAGGTATAACATGAGATATGGGGTTTGCAAGTATTTAACTAAGAAAAAGTTTATTTTCTCCTGAAATGAAAAACAAGCTTTCTTATGCGGATAAGTCGTTACTTTATCGTATCTTTAGTGCTTGTTTAGGAAAAGCCGACTGGAGTTGTCCGGTTGGCTGACAATAGTTGACTGAACAGCCGATTCCAGTCGTCCGAATAGCCGATTAAAGTTGTCCTATGATGAAGTTACACATTTAAATTGATAAGAAGTAATGGCTATTGTGTTTGATTGGTATGAAAATCCTAATGCTTCTTCGGAAGAAGAAGCAGCGTTGCATCCGCGTATCTTTATGAATGGAAAGGTGGATACGGATACTCTTTGTTACAAGATTCATGACTACAGTTCGTTGACTGTGGGCGATGTAAAGAATGTGCTTGATAACTTATCGAAGATTCTTGGCGAGTCGTTGCGTGAGGGGAAAGAAGTACATATCGAGGGGATCGGTTATTTTTATCCCACTTTGGAGGCTACGGGGAAAGTGACTCGCAGCACTCCGCATAAGACTAATAAGGTGGCTTTCAAAACTGTCCGATTTCGCCCTGACAGTAATCTGAAAGGACATTTTGTGGGTGTTCGCGCCAGTCAGTCCAAGTATGTCCGTCATTCGGAGAAGGTGTCAGAAGTAGAGATTGATATGCTGTTGAAAGAATATTTTGCCGAACATCAGATGATGACCCGCCGTGATTTTCAGGAAGTGTGTGGTTTGGCACGTACTACGGCCAAAACGCATTTGGTGCGTTTGCGTGGAGAAGGAAAACTGGTGAATATCGGTTTGCGCAATCAGCCGATGTATGTACCTGCTCCCGGTTATTATGGCGTATCCAGAGATGCGGCACATCCTTCACGGTAATGACTGTGAAGGATGTGAAGAAGCATATTTCTTTGAGTAATCACACGAAACGGTTGATAGCTTGAGACTTATCCTCATGTGAAGAGAATGAAAGAAAAGAAGCGGATCTTATTTCGCTATGTATTTTTTCATTCCTTCCGTGTAGAAAGTATTGAACTCTCCGTTTTCTCCGCTATAAATAAAGTAGGCGTCAATCTCCGGGTTCGCTTTGCAGAAGGCTTCCGCTTCTTCCAGTCCCATCACCATGAAGGCAGTAGCTAGGGCGTCGGCAGTCATACAGTCTTTAGCGATTACGGTGGAAGACAAGATGCTGTGCTGTACCGGATAACCCGTTCTCGGGTCGATGGTATGAGCATATTTCTTTCCGTCTTTGTAATAATAGTTGCGGTAATTTCCAGAAGTTGCTAAGCCTAAATCCGAAATTTCAAGTATTGTTTGTAAGTCTTGGTTTACGGCCAGTGAATCGTCGACGGGCTTATTGATTCCGATGCGCCATAAGCCTTTGGAGGGGTTTTTGCCTTTCACAACCACCTCACCGCCTATATCTACCATATAGTTTTTTATGCCTTTACGGTCGAGCAGTTGCGCAACTACGTCTACCGAATACCCTTTGGCAACGGCACTACAACTTAGCATGGTACGGGAATCCTGCTTAATGACTTTGCCGTTGTCCATTTTCACCTTTTCATATCCGGTGATTTGCAACAGGCTATCTATCATGATTGAATCAGGAAAAGTGCCTTTTTTGAAACCGAATCCCCAAGCATTGGCAAGGGGGGCTACTGTGATGTCGAAAGCACCGTTTGTCTCGCGGGAAATTTCCATCGAACGGTTGAAACATTTCTGAAAGAAACTATCGGTAACTAATTCCTCGTTGCGGTTGACGCGACTGATAACTGAACTGTCGTTAAATGGAGACAGAGATTGATCGAAGCGTTTCAGTTCAGCTTCTATTTCCGGTTTTAAATCACCGTCATATTGGTAAGTAATCTTGTATACCGTCCCAAATACCAAACCTTTGACACTGTAATAGCCAGCTTGTTGATTATGCCTGACTAATATCCAGATGGTTGCCAAAATCAGGAAAGCCAGCCAAAGGAAACTTTTCTTTGTTTTCATACGCTCTTCTTTTTGATGAGAAAACTCATTTTATTGGAGAAATAAATGTTCAATTAATATCTTTAGTCCGATGATGACCAGAATGATACCTCCCCATAACTCTGCTTTCAGTTTTCGGGCGATGCCACAGCCGCATTGGATACCAAAGATCAACCCGATGAGTGACATGACGAAGGAAACAAGTCCGATGATAAGGATAGGGGACAGGATTTCATTATAATTTTGCACTCCTAAAAAGGCAAACGAAATACCGACTGCCAGCGCGTCGATGCTTGTTGCGACGGCCATAGTGAATACCACTTTCAGACTGGTCGGGTTGAATAGCTGGCAGCACTCTTCTTCTTTGAAAGATTCCCAAATCATTCTGCCGCCAAGGAAGGCAAGAATGGCAAAGGCAATCCAATGGTCTATACTTTCTATGAAATGGCTGAAGCTTTTGGCGAACATCCATCCGATAAAAGGCATGATTGCTTGAAAAAGTCCGAATGTAAAAGCCATGATTAATATGGGTTTCCATCGGGTACGCTTCAAAATAATGCCACTTGCAATGGAGACAGCGAAACAATCCATCGCCAGACCTATTGCAAGCAACCAAATCTCTAGTCCTGTCA
>ERZ791571.1145-NODE-1145-length-13601-cov-2.315075_pt1 | contig 13601 bp, 8 predicted proteins | sample MGYA00509972_ERZ791571 | MGnify/ENA primary metagenome ERZ791571 (study PRJEB30046, sample SAMN00791936) | human gut metagenome | study: EMG produced TPA metagenomics assembly of the A metagenome-wide association study of gut microbiota in type 2... | reverse complement strand
CTACTAATCAATACACCGTTTTCATCACATCAAAACATACGAAAATAAACAAAATGTATCATCAAGGCGGGCGTCCAATGAACGCCCCTACAGGCTATCCATAAACTAATTCATATTATTGTTTAATTCGTTTGAAGAATTTATTATTTCTCTGATTTCATTTTCGGCTTGTCTGACTTCTTCTAAAAATGCTCTTGATGAAACACGCAACGCACCGTTACCCAGAATTATCATCTGTTCGAGTGCGTCGGATGTTACGACACGCACCTTGTTGGTTTTGGCAAGCTTGTGAGAGGTTTTCTCAATAAACATATCGGCGGTTTCTGCCTCTTTGGTATATACAATGCTGATATTATTCACGGTTTCAACCTCTCTGTGTTCGCCCTTTACCTTGTACGCATCAAACACGAGAATAAGGTTACACTTGCTGTAGCCCTGATAGTTGCAGAGAATGTTTATCAGAGCGTGCCTTGCACCGTCAAGACTTCTTTCGGAAAGCTCTTTGAGGTGTTCCCACGCAAAAATAACATTGTAGCCGTCAACGAGCAGATACTCCGTGCCGTCATACACGGGGGATTTTTTATACTTTTCAGCCGCCTTGTCAATTGACGAAACCGCCTTGACATGACGCTTTTCGGGAGCGTGTTTTCTGCGTGTCACAGGACCGTAGGTCTGTTCAAAAATCTGCATAAGCTCCTTGTCGAGAGCAAAAATATCGTCCTGAGTTTTGCACTTTGCAAAAGCGTTTTCGCTGTTTGTGCCGATTTCATCGTCTTTCGGAGCATCGAGAATACTCGGCAGATGCATATGCTCGCCGACCTCATTCCACGGCACATTGTAGCCTGCTCCGTGAGAACAGAACACAGAACCGCATGGATTGTCAACATCGTCATCACAATCGTAGCCGATTTGTGCAATAGCTTCATCGCTGTTGTGGCAAGGCTCATAGCCTTTAAGACTGCACGAAAGTCTGCCTCTGCCGTGAGTGTACTGCATAACTTCTTTTGTGTAGTTGCCCATTTCGGACACGGGTGCAGTACCCGTGAGAACGGAATTTTCTCCCTTGGTTTCGGGAGAATTGAAAGTACCGCTCATCCGCTGAATATCTGACATTGCCCGTCCCACATTTTCGTTAGGCACTTCAAGCGTGAAATCATAAACAGGCTCAAGCAGAATGCTCTTTGCCGAGCGCAGTCCCTGTCTTACGGCACGGTAGGTTGCCTGTCTGAAATCTCCGCCCTCGGTATGCTTTGCGTGAGCTTTTCCCGAAACAAGCGTGATTTCAATATCTGTAATCGGCGAGCCTGTCAGCACACCGAGATGTGTTTTTTCGCAGAGGTGAGTAAGAATCAGTCTTTGCCAGTTGCGGTCGAGCAAGTCCTCTTTGCATCGGGAATTAATTGTAATTCCGCTGCCACGCTTTGCAGGTTTCAAAAGGAGATGAACCTCTGCATAGTGTCTTAACGGCTCAAAATGACCGACACCCTCAACCGTGTTTTCGATAGTTTCTTTATAGATTATACTGCCTGTGCTGAACGATACATTCATGCCGAAACGCTCTTTTATTATGCACCTCAGCACCTCAAGCTGAATTTCACCCATAAGGCGGATGTGGATTTCACAAAGTCTGCTGTTCCACACAACATTTAGCTGAGGATCTTCGTTTTCAAGCGTTTTCAGCTTTGTGAGAGCCGTGTGGGCGTCTGTCCCGTCCTCTAATTCAACCTTGTAAGTAAGAACAGGTTCGAGCACGGGAACTCCGGAATTTTTCTCAACACCCAAGCCGTCACCCGATGAAGTGAATGTTATTCCCGTTACCGCACAAACGGTTCCTGCAACAGCCTCCTCAACGGCTGTGAATTTCTCGCCTGAATAGATTCTTATTCTGTTTACCTTTTCGGCATTGGTATTTTTTTCGCTTTGGAGAATTTCACGCACTTTAAGACTTCCGCCCGTAATTTTCATAAATGTAAGGCGGTTGCCCTGATTGTCCTCTGCGATTTTATAGACCTTTGCACCGAACTCAGCACCGTAAGAGGGCATAACCGTGTATTCGTCAAGCAGATTCAAAAATGCCTTTACACCGTCAAGTTTGAGTGCCGAACCGAACATACATGGAAAGATTTTGCGTTCCTTAATCGCACCTATTATATCGGTCTTTTCAACGGCATCAGTTTCATAATATTTTTCGAGAATTTTTTCATCACATACGGCAACACTTTCACGAAAGCCGTCGGAGTTCGGATAGGTAAAATCAACGCAGTTTTCGTCAAGCCCTGTACGCAGCTGTGCCATAACGGAAAGCTTGTCCGCACCGTCAAGATCCATTTTGTTGACGAAGATAAAACACGGCACATCGTACTTTTTGAGCAGCTTCCAAAGTGTGCAGGTGTGACTCTGAACACCGTCAGTTCCGCTGATTACAAGAATTGCGTAGTCAAGCACCTGAAGCGTACGCTCTGCCTCTGCCGAAAAATCAACATGACCGGGTGTGTCAAGCAGAGTAAATTCCGTGTTGTTGTACTTCATAACCGCCTGTTTTGAAAAAATTGTGATTCCGCGATCACGCTCAAGCGAAAAAGTGTCGAGAAACGAATCCCTGTGGTCAACCCGACCAAGCTTTGTTATGTTGCCTGAGGAGTACATCAGAGCCTCTGAAAGCGTAGTCTTTCCCGAATCGACATGAGCCAGAATACCGACTGCAATTTTTTTCATCTTATCACCATACCCGAAAATTTATATATTTCTTTTAGAGAATTGTTTCCATACCGATTTTTTGAACCTTAAAACCGATACGCTCGTAAAATTTCATTGCACCGTCATTGCCTGCCCACACATTTAGCGTAACATTATAACAACCGCTTTTTCGGGCAAAATCAATAACATGGTTATACAGCTTTGTTCCTATATGCATCCCTCTTGTATCCTCGTCAACACACAAATCATCAATATACAGGGTTTTTATATTTGTGACTGACTTGCTTTCAAGATTTTGTTTGAAAATACAAAAAGCATATCCTTTTACTTTTCCGTTATGTTCTGCAACAAAAATCGGCTTTTGCTCATCAACAATTATTCGCTCAAGCTCCTCGTCTGTGTATTTCTTCTCACCGACTGTAAAAAGGTCGGGGCGGATATCGCTGTGTATCTTGTGAACCTCAAAAAGGAGCTTGTCAAGCTGCGGTATGTCTTTAAATTTTGCCCGTCTTATTGTTACTTCACACATAATTTCATCTTCCAATCATATAAAAAACACCTTGTGCAATTTCGTTTTGCCGAAACTTTCAACGTTTATTTTACCACATTAAAAAATTAATGTAAACAAAGCAAAAAGGCTTGCGACCAAAATTGACCGCAAACCTTTTAGGTAGGAATATAAGAACAATAAAGAATAAATCGAATTAAATTATAATAGGCTCTTGTAGAGTTCTGCAATTTCTTCAACGCTGGTATCTCTCGGGTTACCGGGACGGCAAGCGTCATCATATGCAGACTGTGAAAGGAACGGAATATCCTCAGGCTTTACAATCTCTTTGAGGTCAGCAGGAATACCGACATCCTTTGAGAGCTGTTTTACCGCATCAATTGCAGCCTTGCGATACTCTTCAACGCTCATATTTTCTGTACCCTCAACACCCATTGCAGCGGCAATGTATTTATACTTATCGCCTGTTGCAGGTGCATTGTATTCCATAACTGTCGGGAGAATAATTGCGTTTGCAACACCGTGAGGTGTATCATAAAGTGCACCGAGCGGATGAGCCATTGAGTGAACAATGCCAAGACCAACATTCGAGAAACCCATACCTGCAACATACTGACCGAGAGCCATACCCTCTCTGCCCTCGGGAGTATTCTCAACAGCACCACGAAGTGACTTTGAGATAATTTCAATAGCTTTGAGGTGGAACATATCGGAAAGCTCCCATGCGCCCTTTGTGATGTAACCCTCAATAGCGTGAGTGAGTGCGTCCATACCTGTTGCGGCAGTAAGCCCCTTTGGCATTGTTGACATCATATCAGGGTCAACAACTGCGACTACCGGAATATCGTGAACATCAACGCAAACCATCTTTCTGTTCTTTTCAACATCTGTAATTACATAGTTGATTGTTACCTCTGCGGCAGTACCTGCTGTTGTGGGAACTGCGATAATCGGCACAGCCTTGTTCTTTGTGGGAGCAACTCCCTCAAGTGAACGAACATCGGCAAATTCGGGGTTGTTGATGATAATGCCGACAGCCTTTGCTGTATCCATTGAAGAACCGCCGCCGATTGCAACGATACAATCAGCACCGCTTTCCTTAAACACCTCAACACCGTGCTGAACATTTTCAATTGTCGGGTTCGGCTTGATATCCGAGTAAAGTGTATATTCAATGCCTGCATTTTCAAGCACATCAGTAACTTTTTTGGTAACTCCGAATTTTACAAGGTCAGGGTCTGAAGCAACAAGAACCTTTTTAAAACCTCTGCCGTTTATTTCATCAGGAATGGAGTTAATAGCTCCTGCTCCGTGATATGATGTTTCATTAAGTACAAATCTGTTCATTATAACCATCCTTTGCAAAAATATCAGAATAAATCTGCTGGTTATATTGTACACCCGTATAGCTAAAATTTCAAGAATCATTTTGACATTTTTGTGTCTTTTGCTGTCATTTGCATTAAAAACTTGTACTTTGCAAAAAAAATGTTATAATAGAATTAAGTAAAATTTAACACAATCAAGGAGTTGACATATATGTATGAAGAAATTTATGCTCAGGCAAAACAGGCTTGTAATGAGCTTTGCGATGTTGCCAAGCTTAAAGAGGGCAGTATTGTTGTAATCGGCTGTTCTTCAAGCGAAGTTGCAGGCGGCACTATCGGTCACAATTCAAGCCTTGAAACCGCACAGGCTGTTTTCAAGGGTATATACGAAGTGCTTTGCGAAAGAAAGATTTACCTTGCCGCACAATGCTGTGAACACCTCAATCGTGCAATCATCGTTGAGCGAGAGGCTGTTCCGAACGCTGAAATCGTGAATGTTGTTCCACAGCCAAAGGCAGGCGGTTCGTTTGCCACAACAGCATACAAAACATTCAAAGATCCCGTTGCGCTTGAAGAAATCAAGGCTGACGCAGGCCTTGACATCGGCGGAACACTTATCGGTATGCACCTTAAAAGAGTTGCCGTACCCGTAAGACTCGGCATTGACCATATCGGACAGGCAATTCTGCTTGCCGCAAGAACCCGTCCTAAATTCATCGGCGGTTGCCGTGCCGTTTATGACGACAGCTTTTAATTTTATTACAATTGACGGGTGGCAGTTTTCGGACTGTCGCCTGTTTTTTATTACTGCTTATTAAAATTTCAACATATTACCTTGTTTTCCGCAAATTTGCGACATACAATATCAAAGAAAAGTTTGCATTTTTCACTAACTGTGGTATAATCTAATGAGATAATTTTTTTCTGGAGGTACTATGAGCGGTATAATTGTTTCTGTTATTGTCCCCTTTCTTGAGAGCAATAACAAATTAATAGATACTCTGTCATCAATATCCGAGCAAAAGAATATTAATCAAGAGAACATTGAAGTGCTTATTGTTGACGCAACAGACAAAACTTCAGGCAAAATTGCAAGCGGCAGTATGTCAATGTGCAAGGTGATTTATGCAAAGTCGGTTGAAAGCTTTGCCGATGCCTGCAACCTTGCTGCGTCAAAAGCAACAGGCAAATATATCATGGTGTGCAATTGCGGCGACACTTTCAGCGATAACTATTTTGAAAGCTGCATTAAGGTGTTCAACGAAAAGGAAAAAATTCCTTTTGTTGCCGGTCGCAGATTTTGCGTAAACCCTGTTTTCAGAGAAAAAAAGGAATTCAGACTTAACAAGGGGCGGCTTGAATCAAGCGTTGTCAACCTTTTTGATAATCCCAACCTCATCAATCTTGAGCTTACGGGTACTTTTTACAGAGCTGAAATTTTCAAATCATACAAAATGAACAACAAGCTCAAGTACGAAAGTGCAGACGATTTTGCACTCAGAATTCAGCTTGATTATCCGGAGTATGTATATCTTGATGAGATTGAATTTGACTACTTTATGCCGGTAAGCGATGACTTTATGTACTATGTTCCCACAAACTACAAGGACTGGTACACAGATTCGCTTAACAACTTCTTAAAGCCTCTCATCAATGACAGCAAGGACAGAGACGGAAATATTCCGCTGTTTATTCAGTTCTATATTGTTTTCAATATTACAACAAAGTTCCTTGCAAATATGAACAACCGCAACAAGCGTAATATGAACGATGAAGAGCTTGCGGTTTTCTTTGAAACAGCAAGAGAATGTTTTAAGTTTGCAAATGACGGTTTTGTTCTTAACAAAGACAAGTATGTTTCTCTCGGCTACAGTGAGGAAGCCGCCGAGATGTTCTATATGATAAAGCACAATTGTGTTTTCAAGGATATGCCCTTTGAATATTCCGAGGGCAAAAAAGAGGTTTATCTCAACTGCAACAATGTCTATATTTCTAAGCTTACAGACCAGAGAGTCGGTATGCATGTTATGGACTACCGTGACGGCAAGCTTGTTATTGACGGCTCGTTCAGACAGGTTTTTGACCTTGAAGATTTTGAGCTTTATGTTCAGTTTGGCGACAAAAGACAGGTTCTTACAAACACAGACCGTTATTCTCTGACAAAATATTTCGGCATCAGTGCGTACAAGAAATTCACCTTCCACCTTGAGCTTGAGCTTGATCCCGAAAAGCCACAGCAAACGGTTGCATTCTTTGCAAGATACAAGGATTCAATTATTCCGCTCAAGCTTTCATTCCTGCACCATTGGTCTAAGTTTACAATCAAGCCAAAGAACTCCTACTGGAGATTCAACAAGTATGTTGCCTATATTGACAAATCAAGCACAATTGTAATCTGCCACGCATCTGCTATGGATACATTCAAGAGAGAACTCAAGTTTCTCCCCTATGTTTTCATGGAGAGTAAACGCAGCTTCATTACAAGAATTCAGTATTGGCTTACAAGACCTTTCTTCAAGAACAAGAAAATCTGGCTCATGTACGATAAGCTGTACAAGGGCGGTGACAGCTGTGAATATCTTTACAGATATTGTGCAGACAAAAAGGACGGTATTTCAAGATACTATATCATTGACAAAAACACTTCCGATTACAAGCGACTAAAGGCTGACGGACTCAAGCCTGTCAAGAACCGTTCATTCAAGCACAAAATGCTGTTTCTCAATACCGATATTGCGCTCATTACAAACTCAAATGTATTTCCGTTCAACGGCTACAGTATGGATCGTTCAAGATTCATCAGAGGTTTGTGCAACTTTCCTTCAATGTGCTTACAGCACGGACTTTCGGTTCAGAAGTGTGCAATGGCTCAGCAGAGAATTGTTGACAACACACAGATGTACTTCCTTGCGTCAAAGTATGAGTACAAAAACCTGAGCAACCATGTTTACAACTATCAGGATTTTGACATTCTCAAGATGACAGGCATCGGCAGATATGACGGGCTTATCAATAAGGATAAAAAGCAGATTCTGCTTTCACCCACCTGGCGTATGTACAATGCAATGCCTGTTACAACAAGCGAGGGTGAACAGAGAGCTTACAATCCCGAATTCAAGCACACAACCTATTATAAAATCTACAATGACCTTATCAATAATAAAAAGTTGATTGATACGGCAAAGCGTACAGGCTACAAGATTAAGTATGTGCTTCACCCGATTCTAAGCTCACAGGTCAACGATTTTATCCCCGATCCGTATGTTGAGGTTGTTTCTTCGGTTGGTGATTTCAACTACGAAACAGCTTTTCAGGAGTCAAGCCTTATGGTAACAGACTATTCGGGCGTTCAGTTTGACTTTGCTTATATGAAGAAACCGCTTGTATATTTTCATCCGTCACAGCTTCCTGCACACTATGATGACGGCGGATTCTTCTATGATACAATGGGATTCGGTGAAATTTGTACCGAAAGCGACCGGCTTGTTGACCTGCTCTGCGAGTATATGGAAAACGGCTGTAAAATGAAACCAAAGTATGTTGAAAGAGTTGAGGATTTCTATCAGTTTGAAGATCACAACAACTGTGAGAGAATTTACAACGAAATCATCAAGTATCAGCAACAGGTTAACAAAGACAAATTAAAATAATATTTAAACGGTCAGTTTTTTGCTGACCGCTTTTGTTTTGCCAATACTCCTCAAACTCAATATACTTTTATTGTTTTTTGTACATATGTACAAATTTTGTATATATTGTTTAAAAATTACTTGTTTTTCTCTTGAAATACTACACCGCATAAATTGTTATAACAGTCAAATTATGGTATAATTGATATTTGTAGCAATGTTGCAAATTTTACGAAAATTGTTAAGAAAACGAAGTTCCTGTCAGAAATTGACAGACACAAATCCCGTACTTTTTGGGATTTCCGTTTACGGAGGATTTAAAAATGAGCAAAATCAAACGACAGTCCGGTATTGAGTTACTGCGAATTATTGCAATGATACAGATAATTTTTTTGCATGCGTATCAGTACGGATTACTTCATGACGCATCAAAGGCCGCAGGCGATATTGACGGTACATTGGTGACATTTGTATGGTCATTATGCAGAACCCCTGTTGATGTGTTTATTATGATAAGCGGCTACTTTATGATAACCTCGCAGTTCGATATAAAAAAGACCATACGGCGTGGCGGAAAAATCTACGGTGCAATGATTTTTTACTCGATTATACTTTCGATAATTTTCTTCATAAGCGATCCGTCGCTCATAAATATAAATTCAGTTATAAAGGCGTTCACTCCGCTAATGTCACGAACTTGGTATTTTCTGAGCAATTATTTGATTATTCTTCTGCTCAGCCCATTTCTCAACAAAATGCTTGCGTCACTTTCTAAAAAACATTACCTCTACTTTATGGGAATTGTTTTTGTGGCAGTAAGTCTATGGTCAACGCTTGCGGAAATTCACGGAATAAACAATGTTATCAGCATCAACAAAATACTTGATCCTTATATGGGCAAGAGTCTTGGCGGATTCCTTTTGATGTACATAATCGGCGGTTATCTGAGGTTGTTTGTAAAGCAGAAACCGCTTGAGAAAAGAAAACCGAATTTCCGCTATCTCGGCATTTTCGTCGGCCTTTGCGTATTAGATTTTGTATTGGCATCTGTTTTTCCACAATACAAGCCGGCATTCGGTATGTTCAACAACCCGATTGTCCTCGCCGAATCGGCGATGTTGGTTCTCTTTTTCAGAGATTTCAATTTCAGCTCAAAATTTGTCAATACAGTAGCCGGCACAACGCTCGGTATATATGCAATCCACGAAAATCCGTATGTTCGTGATTGTCTGTGGCATGTTGCAAACTTCAGCAATAAGCACCTCTATGACACCCTGATTTACATTCCGATTGTAATTATAACAGTCCTCCTCATATTCGCAGGATGTTGCGTAATTGAGCTTTTAAGACTTAAACTCTTCGAATTTGTCGGCAATAAAATAAACGCCCGCAAATCCATAACATCCGGCAACCGCTGTACAAAATAATATATCTAAAAAAACAACACCGACAGATTAGGCCAAAAGCTAACCTGTCGGTGTTTTTATTATTCAAAATATTTACCGCTGCCCTTCATTTCTGTTTTAATGAAGTGCGACATGATTTTGCCGAGATATTTTTTCATCATTTTGTTATAGCTTTCGGGGTTGACTTCACCGCCGTATGCCATAACATCAAATGTTATTTTCGCCTCAACAATCTTTGCATTCAGCCTTAAAAATCCGCAGCGCTGATAGAATTTATAACGACTCATTCGCTGTTTTTGATTGGGGGCATTTTCTTCTTCAAGCTGTTCAATTGCAAGAAAAATCTTTTTGCCCTTATACAAATTTTTAAATTCATCAAGCACGGCAACTCCGATTCCGTGTCCCCTCTCCTTTTCGGAAATTGCATAGTAGTACACATAGACAACTTTGCCGTCCGTGATTGCATAGATAAGTCCAATCCACTTTTCTTCATAATAAATTGCGTAGAAATCCGCACCGTTATTCTTTGATTTTTTCATCAAAAGCCAAAACGGTACTCTTTCAACGGCTGGAAATGCGGAAAAGTATAATTCTTTTACAGATTTATAATCATCAAGTTGTTTTGTGACTTTTTTAAAGCAAATCATAAAAATCCCTTTCGTTACTATAATCACATTGAATATTGTACCACATAAAGGATTAATTTGCCACAACAGTTTTCGTCTTTGAAAGTTTTCTTATTTTAACATAATAAACCGCAATCATAAGGAGCATACTTCCTGTCCATGCGGCAGGACCGGCAACACAGATTGATGCGTAACCTATTACAGAACTGAAAATGACGGGCGTCATAATTCGCATAACAACTTCGATAAGCGAACCGATCATAGGCACAATGCCGTTTTTAAGTCCCTGAATTGTTCCACGGTATATAAACAGCATTGCAAGCGACCACTCAAACGGGCAGTTCCAGAACATAAACTGAACGGAATAATCAATAGTCTGCTGTGAGCTTCCGCTTGTGAAGATTCCTGTTATCGGCTGAGCAAAAATCATTGAAACCGCACCTATTACAATTGAATATGCAATACAGGTCAACAGGCAGAAATTGACGCCTTTTTTGATTCTGTCATATCTTCCTGCGCCCTCGTTCTGACCTGCAAATGTTGCGATAACCGTACTCATTGAGTTCATCGGATTCTGGATGAGGAGCTGAACACGGTTGCCGATTGTGTAGGCGGCAACGGCATATGAACCGAACTGATTTACGAAATACTGCAAAACCATCATTCCGATTGAGATTACTGAGTTTTGAAGTCCCATCGGGAAACCGACTTTTAGCTCGTCCCGTACAGTTGAAGTCAAATTTTTAAAGCTGTTTCTGTTCGGCAAGAGCATTTTCACCTTGAAAAAAATGTACACGCAACAGAGAACTGCAGACACAAGCTGAGAGATTACCGTTGCAATTGCAGCACCCGAAACATCCCACCTGAACACTATGATAAATAACAGGTCAAGTCCCACATTCATTACGGATGAAAAGAGCAACAGATAAAGCGGAGTTTTGCTGTCACCAACCGAACGCAGAAGTGATGCCGTAAGGTTGTAGAGCATTGTGGCGGGGATTCCGAGGTAAATTATTGTAAGATATCTGCTTGCGTACTCAAATGTATCCGAGGTTGTTCCGAGCATTGTAAGCAACGGATTAACAAGAAGTACAAACGAAACAGTAAGCACAACAGCCGACACAACGCCGATTATTATGTGGGCGGCAACGCTCTTTTTCACCCGTTCCATATCGTTTGCACCGAAATGCTGTGAAGTGATTACCGAACAGCCGGCGGAAAGTCCTATGAAAAATCCGAGTGCAAAAAAGTTGAGCGAACTCGTTGAACCGACAGCCGCAAGCTTGATTTCACCGAGAGTCTGACCGACAATCAGCGTATCAACAACATTGTAAAGCTCCTGTAAAAGGTTGCCGATTATTACGGGAATTGCAAAAAATAAAATCTGACTTGAAATTTTTCCCTGAGTCAGATTTCTAACAGATTTTGAACCATTCATAACATTCACACTTTTTATCAAAAATTTTTATGTTTTTAATATCTTTTTCGTTTAAGTATAAGTCCATATCAACGCTATGCTTTGCCTGACGATGCGGCATTTCTGCAATCTGTGCAAAGGGGCGATAGCTCCTCGGGGTTTCAGTCTAATGACTGAAACCCTAAGAAGTACCGCACTGCCAAGCGGTGCGGTACTTCTGCACTTGATTATAGCACAGCGATTTGTGAATGTAAATGTATAGGAATGACGAAATAAAGACGCTTTTGTTTTGAAAAAACTTTACACAATGCACAGTATTGATTTTGTCCTATTTTATTACAGCATAATTTTATAACCAAATAATAAGTATTTCATATTATCCGATTATTATTGACTGTTTTAAGAACACATCCGTTTTGATGAAAATTTGCAAATTGTCAATATTTTGTTATTCTAAGGTTTCAGCAAAAAACAAAACAGAGCCGTAAAAACGACTCTGCTCTGAAACATTAGGGAAAATAATATTATGAAAACATACTGTCTTAGTATCTTATTAATCAGCCTTTTTTACATTGAAAGCGTCCATACCCGGATATACTGCGCTGTCGCCGAGGAGCTCTTCAATTCTGAGGAGCTGATTGTACTTTGCAACACGCTCTGAACGGCTCGGAGCACCTGTCTTAATCTGGCAGGTATTGAGAGCAACGGCAAGGTCTGCAATTGTTGTGTCTGCTGTTTCACCGCTACGATGTGAAGAAATTGCTGTGTAACCGGCTTTGTGAGCCATTTTGATAGCCTCGAGAGTTTCCGAAACAGAACCAATCTGATTAAGCTTGATAAGAATTGAGTTGCCGCAGCCAAGCTTAATGCCCTTTGCAAGTCTTTCTGTATTTGTTACAAAGAGGTCATCGCCGACAAGCTGAACCTTATCGCCAAGTTCCTTTGTGAGCTGCTGCCAGCCCTCCCAGTCCTCTTCGTCAAGTGCATCTTCAATTGAGATAATCGGGTACTTTTCGACAAGCTTTTTCCAATGGTCAATAAGCTCTGCCGATGTAAACTTTGTGCCTGCCTTAGGAAGAACATATTCACCCTTCTTCTCGCCTTTCCACTCGGAAGATGCGGCGTCCATAGCAATCATAAAGTCCTTGCCCGGCTCATAGCCGGCATTCTTAACAGCCTCAAGAATGTACTGAATAGCCTCTTCATCGCTTGCAAGGTTCGGAGCAAAACCGCCCTCGTCACCTACCGAAGTAGCAAGTCCCTTTGATTTGAGAAGTGCCGCAAGCGCATGGAAAACTTCTGCACACCAACGCAGACATTCTTTAAATGACGGAGCGCCTACAGGCATAATCATAAATTCCTGAACATCAACTGTGTTTGCGGCATGAGCACCGCCGTTGAGGATGTTCATCATAGGAACAGGAAGTCTGTTGCCCGAAATCCCGCCAAGGAATCTGTAAAGCGGAATATCGAGTGCTGTTGCGGCTGCCCTTGCTGTTGCGATTGAAACGGCAAGAATTGCGTTAGCACCGAGTTTTGACTTGTCCTTTGTGCCGTCAGCCTCAATCATAGCCTTGTCAACGGCATAAATGTCAGATGCATCCATTCCTGCAACTGTATCGTTAATTAATGTGTTAATATTTTCAACTGCTTTTGAAACACCCTTGCCGAGATATCTTGACTTGTCACCGTCACGGAGTTCAAGAGCCTCAAATTCACCTGTTGACGCACCGCTTGGGGCAGTACCTCTTGCAACAGTACCGTCAACGAGTGTTACCTCTGCCTCAACTGTCGGATTGCCACGGGAGTCAAGAATTTCTCTGCCGACTACTTTTTCAATTTCCAAATAAGTCATTATAATTCTCCTAACTTTTTTCTTGCAGACAACCCTGTCGGGAGGTAAGCACATCCTCCCGAGTAAAGGCTTTCGGTACCCGCAAGGGAAGTCCACATGATTTATTCAAAAGAGTTAGCCTATGCTAACCGAGTA
>ERZ791571.1136-NODE-1136-length-13693-cov-9.290512_pt1 | contig 13693 bp, 13 predicted proteins | sample MGYA00509972_ERZ791571 | MGnify/ENA primary metagenome ERZ791571 (study PRJEB30046, sample SAMN00791936) | human gut metagenome | study: EMG produced TPA metagenomics assembly of the A metagenome-wide association study of gut microbiota in type 2... | reverse complement strand
TTCCCACGGTCGTCGACGCGGCCACGCTGACGCTCGATGTGCTCGAAGAGGCCGGAAAGTCGGACGTCGATCCCGCCGCCCTGCGCGGCCACGAGACCGTTATGGTCACGACGCGCGACATCGACGCGCAGATCCGCGAGCTTTCCCGCGTCATCGGCTACGGCATCGACCTTGCGCTCCAGCCGCTCGATTTTTCCGAGCTCTGTGCGCTCATGGGCTGAAGATGTGCAAAATTTCCGGTGGTATTCATAATTTGTTTACAACCGATTCAAACTTTAGCCAAGATTGACTGGTATCTTAATACTTGCAAAGGGGAACTCCCCCCGATGTGATTTTCTCCCTCCTAAAAATACACACACAACACAGCAAGAAGCCCTCGCCTCTCCCGGCGGGGGCTTTTTGTTTCCTTTTTTCTCTTTTTCGCACAAGTGCAAAGGAAGCTGCGGCACTGGTGCCGCGGGGAGAGCAGCGCTTAGCGCTGCACGGATAAAGGGGGATACTCTCTTTCTCGAAAGAGAGTATCCCCCTTGAACCCCCGAGAGAAAGACGAGGGGTCTTGCCCCTCGACCCCGCACATTGGCAGATCGGCACTTGAAGAGCTGCGCGGCCTGCGGAATCGGGTGCGGTGTACGTGGCTTCGCCACGAATCTCTGCGATTCGTTGCCGATATCAACCGCGCCCTACTCCGTGGGGCGCGAGTGACGGTAGTACGGCGGCGGACTGCCTGCGGGCGCGGCATTGCTGCGCTCGCCGCAGGTGGGATTGCTGCTTTTCTATTTCAACAGTGTTCTTTTCTGTGAACGGTCCGCAGCTTATGGAAATACGCACCGGACAGCTGCGAGATTTGGCATAAATAAGGCAGATAAAAACAAAGCCCGCACTGTCGCTTGACAGCGCGGGAGAATTTGCTATAATGGGCGTAGAAAGGGCGCTGCGACAAGCGGTCAGCCCGGGAAGTTAGGAAGACTCAAAATGAGAAACCGTCACTTGGCCGAGTGGCGGTTTTCGCTTTTTATACGGATCGTAACCACATATCCAAGGATATGTAACGTGATCGTAATAGGCATATCTACCACCTCCTCTCGGAGGATGTAGCCAACCGCCTGCCGTTCGTGCAGCGCCTTGTTATTACCGTATCATAAGTTCCGACAAATTGCAACATTTGTTTCATCCAACGCGCGGCGAGCGCAGCAATGCCGCGCCCGCAAGATGTCTGCCGCCGTGCTCCCGTCACTCGCGCCTCACGATAGTAAGGCGCGGCTGATACTGGTAACGAATAGTAGGGGTTCATGGCGAAGCCATGTACACCGCACCTGATTTGGCAAGCATTGTAGCTCTTCAAGCAACAGACTGTCAATGTAAGCGGGGTCGAGGGGCAAGACCCCTCGTCTTTCTCTCGGGGGTTCAAGGGGGATATTCTCTTTCGAGAAAGAGAGTATCCCCCTTACTGCGCACCCTGCGGCACGCAGGGAACAAAGTGCAGAGCACCGCGCTGCCAAAAATCCCGCCTTTCAGCAAAGAAAAAAGAACGCCTCTTCCGAGGCGTTCTTCTTATTTTTGCGAAAGTAAAATTTACAGATACTTCTGCATGCCGTCGGTGGCGAGGGCGGGGTCGCCGGAGACGGAGATGGTGAACTTGACGCCGGTGGCGTTGCTGAAGCGCTCGAGCTCGTTCAGGAAATCGTCGGCCGCCTGGTTGCACTCGCCGCCGGTGATCTTGAACAGGTTGTCGATGAAGATGTGGGAAATATCATAATTGCCCGCGTACAGGCCGAACAGGAAGCCGCGCAGGGCCTCGTAGTTGGACAGGTCGTACTCGTAGGCAGAGATCAGACGAACGTGATAGTGCAGGTCAAAGGTCATGGTAGACTTTGCTTCGACGCAGACGACGCTGCCGTTATCCTCCTGCGCAGTGGTATTGATCATTTCGATCAGCTTCTTGGTCTTACCGGTGCCCTTTTCACCCATGATGAGTCTGACCATAGAAATCACTCCTTTCAATAGCTCCCCGCCTCTTTTGCGGGGGATGGTCTTTCTGATGGCATCAGCATAGCATAAATGAAACAAATTTGCAATGCTGAATGGAAAGTTTCAGGTTTATTCAAAAAATTCAGCGCAGGCGCTTACGCAGCTCCTCGCCCATTTCCTCGTATCCGGGTTTGCCGAGCAGCGCGAACATGTTCTTTTTATACGCCTCCACGCCCGGCTGGTCGAAGGGGTTGACGCCGAGGAGGTATCCGCTCAGCCCGCAGGCGTATTCAAAGAAGTAAATGAGCTGGCCCATCGTGCGGGCGTTGTTCTCATTGAGGTTCAAAATGATGTTCGGCACGCCGCCCTCGACATGGGCGAGCAGCGTCCCGTCCATGGCCTGACGGTTGATGAAGTCCATCGTCTTTCCCGCAAGGAAGTTGAGCCCGTCGCCATTCGCTTCGTCAAAGGGGACGACCATCTGCTGCTCCGCGGGCGCAAAGCGCACGACGGTCTCCATCAGCATACGCTCGCCCTGCTGGATGTACTGGCCCATCGAGTGGAGGTCGGCGGTGAAGTCGACGCTCGCGGGGAAGAGGCCCTTTTCCTCCTTGCCCTCGCTCTCGCCGTAGAGCTGCTTCCACCACTCGGCCATGAAGCGGAACGCGGGCTCGAAGCACGCGAGAAGCTCCACCTTCTTGCCCTGACGGTAGAGCTCGTGGCGCATGGCGGCGTACTGCCACGCGGGATTGCTGTAATCGTTTTTCGCGCAGAGCGACATCATCTCCTGCGCACCGCCCATGAGTTCATCCAGATCAACGCCCGCGACGGCGATGGGAAGAAGACCAACGGCGGTGAGCACGCTGTAGCGTCCGCCGATGTTGTCGGGCACGACGAATTCCTCGTATCCCTCCTGATCGGCGAGGGACTTGAGCGCGCCTTTGTGCGCGTCGGTCGTGGCGTAGATGCGCTTCGCGGCTTCGGCCTTGCCGTATTTCTTTTCGAGCTTTTCGCGGAAGAAGCGGAACGCGACGGCGGGCTCGGTCGTCGTGCCGGACTTCGAGATGACGTTGACGGAGAAATCGTCGTCGCCGATGAGCTCCGTCACCTCGCGCAGCGCGTCGGAGGAGAGGCCGTTGCCGATAAAGTAGATGTTCGGCGTGGACTTCTTCTTTAAGTTATAGTTCGGGGAGCAGAGGCATTCGATGACGCCGCGCGCGCCGAGATAGCTGCCGCCGATGCCGATGACGACGAGCGCCTTGGAATCGCCCTGAATCTTCTTCGCCGCGGCGAGGATGCGGGCGTACTCATCCTTGTCATAGTCGCGCGGGAGCGTGACCCAGCCGATGAAATCAGAGCCCTTTCCGCCGCCGTTTTGCAGCCAGCCCGCCGCGCGCTCGAGACGCGGGCGCAGCGCCGCTTCATACGGCAACGAGAGAAACGATACGGCATGGGATACGTCGATAGACAGCATAAAAATGGCCTCCTGCGATCAAAAATTCTTGCTTGCATTGTAGCACACGGCAAAAAAAGAAACAAGCGCAAAGCGGGGAAAAACGGGAGGCAAACACCGCGCTGCCGTCCAGAAACCGTGAAAACTGTGGAAAGCGGCAAAAAACGATTCGCTTTACCGCTCCATCTTTGTAAAGTGCATGCATTTACTGTCACTCGTTATTGTGTTATCGTGTTACCACACTAAATCAAACGGCCGAGCGCCGGAACTTACAGGAGGAAGAAACGATGAAAAAATTCTTAGCCATGGCGCTTGCCGCCGTGATGGTACTGGCCCTTGCCGCCTGCGGCAGCAAGAACGACACCGCCGACGATACCGGTGATGCGCAGGACGCGCAGGGCGGCGAGACGCAAAAGCTGATCGTCGGCTTTGATGCCGAGTTCCCGCCGTTCGGCTTCATCGCCGCCGACGGCACGTACGACGGCTTTGATCTCGCAATGGCCAAGGAGCTGTGCGCGCGCCTCGGCTGGGAGTACGAGGCTGTGGCCATCGACTGGAACAGCAAGGACGCCGAGCTCTCCAGCGGCACGATCAACTGCATCTGGAACGGCTTTACCTACACCGGCCGCGAAAATGACTACACGTTCTCCGACCCCTATGTGGATAACTCCATCGTGATGGTCGTGAAGGCGGACAGCGGCATCACCTCGCTCGCGGACCTCGCCGGTAAGAGCGTGATGGCGCAGGCCGCGTCCTCCGCGGTCGACGCGATCAACGAAAACGAGGACTTCAAGGCGTCGCTCAAGGAGGTCGTGGAGCTGGGCGACTACAACATGGGCTTTATGGACCTCGCCCAGGGCACGGTGGACGCCGTGGCCGCTGACCTCGGCGTTGCGCAGTATCAGATCGCGAACAACGACGGCGACTATGTCATCCTCGACGAGCCCCTCTCCACCGAGCAGTACGCCATCGGCTTCCTCAAGGGCAACACCGAGCTGCGCGACGCGGTGAACGATGAGCTTCTCAAGATGGCCGAGGACGGCACCATGCTGGAGATCGCGCAGAAGTACGTCGATCAGGGTCTCGTGCTCGACAGCCTGTGCCTTATCAACAAGTAAAAACGTTTACCTCGGGCGACTGTAAAAACCAATTATAACTCATAGGCGCCCATCCTCTTCTCAGGGAGGGAGCGGGGGCGAAAGCCCCCGCTTTTTCCCGCTTATGACCGAATAAGGGAGAATCATTCCATGACTGTATCCACGATGCTTTCGCTATTATCCGAGGGCTTTGTCACATCGCTTTTGATCTTCGTGCTGACGCTGCTATTCTCGATGCCGCTGGGCCTTGCGGTGATGTTTGGCCGCCGCAGCAGATTGACGCCGCTGCGCGGCTTCATCAAGGCGTATATCTCCATCATGCGCGGAACGCCGCTGATGCTGCAGCTGATGGTCGTCTTCTACGGGCCGAAGCTCCTGCTTGGCGTCACGGTGCCGGGCAACTGGCGCTTCACGGCGGTCATCGTCGCGTTCGTCATCAACTACGCGGCGTATTTTGCCGAGATCTACCGCGGCGGCATCGAGTCCATCCCGCGCGGGCAATATGAGGCCGCGCAGGTGCTCGGCTATACCAAGGCACAGACATTTTTCAAGATCATCCTGCCGCAGATGGTCAAGCGCGTCATCCCTGCGGTGACGAACGAGGTCATCACGCTCGTCAAGGACACGTCGCTCGCGTCCGTCATCGGCACGGTGGAGATGTTCACGCGCGCCAAGCAGATCGTTGCCTCGCCGAATACGCCGGGCATGCTGGCGCTGGTGGCGGCGGGTGTCTTCTACTATGTCTTCAACTATGTGGTCGCCTTCGCCATGGAAAAATGGGAGCAGGCGCTGCGCTATTACCGATAAAGGGAGGGGAGAGCAATGGCAGTTTTTGAAATGCGGAACGCCAGAAAGGCGTTCGGCGCGCTCGAGGTCTTAAAGGGCGTGTCGCTCAAGGTGGAAAAGGGCGAGGTCGTGTCGATCATCGGCCCCTCGGGCGGCGGCAAGTCGACGATGCTGCGCTGCGCGACGCTGCTTGAGACCATGGACTCCGGCACGCTCGCGTATGGCGAAAACGTCGCCGCGCGCGAGGAAAACGGCAAAAGCGTCTACGCCGGAAAAGCCGCGCTCGCGCAGGTGCGGCGGCAGTTCGGGCTGGTGTTCCAGCAGTTTGACCTCTTCCCGCACTACACAGTGCTGAAAAACGTCTGCGACGCGCCGATCTCGGTGCAGAAGCGTGATAAAGCCGAGGTCGAGGCCGAGGCCATGGCGCTGCTCGACAAGATGGGTTTGCAGGGCAAGGAAAACGCCTACCCCTATCAGCTCTCGGGCGGGCAGCAGCAGCGCGTGGCCATCGCCCGCGCGCTCGCGATGAAGCCGGAAATCCTCTTTTTCGACGAGCCGACCTCCGCGCTCGATCCGCTTTTGACCGGCGAGGTGCTGCGCGTCATCCGCTCTCTTGCCGACGAGCACATGACGATGGTCATCGTGACGCACGAGATGCCCTTTGCCCGCGCCGTGAGCGACCGCGTCGTGTTTTTAGACGGCGGCGTCATCGTGGAGCAGGGCAACCCCGAGCAGGTCTTCGAAAACCCGCAGCAGGAGCGAACCAAGGAATTCTTGCAGTCTTACCGCGAGACGAGCAGCGCTCAGGCGTAGTAATTCACGAGCAGGTCGACGACCGCGCCGTAGCTCTGTGTGCCGAGTTCATCGCCGTAGGATTTGATCATCTTATCGTTGAGCGACTGGGTGACGGTGGCCGTGAGGCCCTTGTACTGCGTCCAGTAGGCGCTGTTGTAGCGCAGATCGAGCACGATCTCGTCGGGAAGCGAATCGCGAATCTGCTGCCATGCGTCGGGGTCGACGCGGTACAGCGCGTTGCCGAGGTGAATGTAGCCGAGCATCCAGCCTGCGTAGTTGTAATTTGCATTGTCACAGCGCGTGCAGGCGAGGACCGCAAGGAAGTTGCTCTGCTGCTCGGACGAGATCCCGCGCTGGTGCGACAGCTCATGCGCGCAGGTCGAGGCCAGCAGCATCGCGGGCGAGTTCATGTTCACGTTTGACTCGCCCGTGAACGGAAAGTAGAAGCCCGTGAAGTTCATCGCGCTCATGATCTTCGAAAAGAAAATGCCCTTGGGCTTCTGGTCCGGCATGTCGAGGAACGGAAATTCGTCGTACAGGCAGTCGTACACCGTGTCGGCGTAGTTAAGAATCTCCTGCCGGTCGGCGGTGAAGAGGCCGTTTTCGTCGCGCGCGATGTGCGTCGACGCCTCGGCGAGATGGTCCGCGAAATACTGCGTGACGCGGACCAGATCATCATACGCGACGGGCTCGGGCGAAAGGCCGCTTCTGTCGCAGAAGTCGTCCGCGTAATAGTTCGCGCCCCAGAGAAGCGAGAACGCGGCGCAGACCGTGAGAAACAAATCGAGCACGAAGAGCGCGCAGCGGTACGCGGCGCGCCCTTTTTGGCGCGACTTTATAAGATAGCGTACCATCAGCACGAGCAGCACGACCGCCGTGACCGCCGCGAGCACGTACAGAAGCTCCGCGACCGAAAACGGCAGCGCCGCGCACGCGCGGCCTAAGAATTGCTCGAAGGGCAGCGTGACCGAATAGACCCAGAAATTGACGGCCGCGCGGTTTCCACGGAAAAGATAGAAAAGCACAAGGACTGCGCCGCAGGCGAAAAGCCAGCGGTGCAGTCCTTTGTTGTCACGGTACAGGGTTTTCATGGGGAGATCAGTCCTTTTTTTCATCCGGAGAGGCGAGCGGCGCGGGGGCGAACATCGCGTCGTCCGTCACGCCCTTTTTCGTGAGGCTGCGGTTCGTGAACCAGTTCACAAGCGAGCTGATGCACGCGAAGATCGGAACGCCGAGGAACATACCCAGCACGCCGCCGAAGCCGCCGCCGACCACGATGGCCACGATGACCCAGAAGCTCGAAATGCCGGTGGATTTGCCGAGGATCTTCGGCCCCAGAATATTGCCGTCAAACTGCTGCAATGCGATGATGAAGAGAATGAAATAAAGGCACTGCTTGGGGCTGACGAGCAGGATGAGGAATGCGCTCGGAATGGCGCCGAGAAACGGGCCGAAGATCGGAATGATGTTCGTCACGCCCACGAACACCGAAATGATCGGCGTATACGGGAACTTGAAGATCGAGCAGCAGATGAAGCAGAGGATGCCGATGATGAGCGAGTCGAGCAGCTTTCCGCGCACGAAGCCGCTGAAGATACGGTCAGCCTCGGCCACGGCGCGCAGCGTGCGGCGGTACGGCGTTTCGGGCAGAATGGCGTAGAGGATCTTCTTCGACTGCTTGGCAAAGCTCTCCTTGCGCGCGAGCAGATAGACCGAGATCATCATGCCGATGAGAAGGTTCTTGAGGAAGATGACGACGCTCCAGATGCCGCCGGTCACGGCGACGATCGCGACCTGCGCCTGCGGGATGACCGTGTCGGTGACCCACTTGACGAGCTTATCGTAGTAGCCGTTGAGTGCGGAGAGCAGCTGGTCGGAGTAGATGTCGTCGGAGAAGATCGCCTGATTCTCCACAAGGCTGTTGACCCAGTTGTAGACGGTTTTATAATAGCTTTCAAAGTTGTCGGCCAGTGTCTTCGTGCTGTCGACCAGCTCGGGGATGAGGATGCTGAACATCAGGTAGATGAGGGCGATGACGCAGATCCACGTGACGAGGATGCTCAGCCCCCGGACGAGCGAGGACTTGACCTTCGGCAGCCCCTTTTGGATATACCGGTCGAAAAAGTCAACGATGGGGGCGAGAAGGTACGCGAACACAAGGCCGTAGATGACCGGCGAGAGCACGCTCATCAGCTTGTCGAAAAAGTCCAGCAGCACGCGGGACTGGAAAAACGTGTCGTAAAACATCAGCACCGCGCAGGCCGAGACGATCAGCGTTACGCCGAGGTGAAGATAGGTTTTGTTCTGCTTCATGGGCTCCCCCTTTTTTTGGGTAAAATGCGTTAAATGACTGCTAAAAAGATACCAAAAACAGCTTACTATTTTTTGCTGGGAATTGCAACCGCTCATTTCGTGTGTTATGATAATCTTTACTCTCTGTTAATGAAGATGAACAGAACTTGACTTTTTTGGCAGAGGGTGATTTTGACCGACAGGGCGCAGGGTGCTTTGCCGGTCTGATGCTGTGAAGAGCAAACGAGGAGGAACCCATGGACGACAAAAAGCTGCTCTTTATCGTCAATCCCCGCGCGGGAAAGACCAAATCCCTCGCGCCGCTGTTTGACGCCGCCGCGATCTATTCCGAGGCGGGCTATCTCGTCTCCGTGCGCAAGACCACGCATCGCGGAGAAGCGACGGAGCTCGCCGAATCGCTCGGGCCGGAATTCGACGTCGTCGTCTGCCACGGCGGCGACGGCACGCTCAACGAAACGGTGAACGGGGTGATGCGCATTCCGCGAGAATACCGCCCGCTCGTGAGCTATCTGCCCGGCGGCAGCACGAACGACTTTGCCGCGAGCCTGAATATCTCGTCGAATCCCGCCGAGGCGGCGGCCTCCGCCATGCGCATGAAGCCGAGATCTCTCGATGTGGGCAAATTCGGCGAGCGGAACTTCGTCTATGTCGCGTCGTTCGGCGCGTTCACAAAAACGACCTACACCGTCCAGCAGGATATCAAGAATATGTTCGGGCACTTTGCCTACTTACTCGAGGGCGTCAAGAATCTCGACACGCTCTGCCCGTACCGCATGAAGATCACGGCGGACGGCGAGGTCTTCGACGGGGAATATCTCTTCGGTGCGATCAGTAATTCGACGTCGATCGCGGGGCTGATGAAGCTCTCGCCCGACGAGGTGTCGTTCGACGACGGCAAGTTCGAACTGCTGCTCGTGCCCGTGCCGAGAACGCCGGCTGCGATGCAGGCGCTCATTTTAGCGCTCATCAACAAGGACTACTACGACTCCGAGGGGCTCATCTTCCGCCACGTCAAGCACGTGACGGCGGAGACGGCCGAGGACATTCCCTGGACGCTCGACGGCGAGTACGACCCCGGCGCGCCGCTCGTGGAGATCGGGATCGAAGATAATGGGGTCACGATGCTATTATGACTTCAAAAAAGAGAGGCTGGCCCATAGCCACCCTCGCATAAGGGCAACATTTAAAAGAATCGTTTAGAGCAAGGCAAAAGCACAAGCGACGCACCAGATTTGGTGCGCCGCTTGTGCTTTTATTTAGGAGCAGCAACCGATATGTGTATTTCTGAAATTTTGCCCAATATCAGTGCTCATACCGGGTCCAGTCGGGGTTTTTGTTCATGCCGGTCCAGGTCTCATAGTTTCCGGCCTTGTGCTGGAACACGTGGGAATTGGTGGCCTCCTGGACCGCCAGGGAGAACCAGTCGCCGGGGTTGCAGTCCGGCCAGGTGTTCATGCCTGCCGGCAGGTCGCTGTTCTCCTCGGGGATGCGGTTCAGCACCCGGTTGATCATGGTCATAGCCTGGGCACGGGTGATGTAGGCATCCGGGCGGAAGGTGCCGTCCTCGAAGCCCTTGATCCAGCCCAGCCCGGCAGCTCGCCGGATATACTCCTCGGCCCAGTGTCCGCTGATGTCGGAGAAGGTCTGGGTGGTGCCGCCGGCACCGGTATCAAACCGGGCGCAAATGGCGGCAAACTGAGCCCGCGTGATGGGGGCCTCGGGATCAAAGGTAGTACCGCTATGACCCTGCACGATGCCCAGACCCGTCATGGTGGAGATGGCGGTATTTGCCCAATAGTCATCCGGAACATCGGAATAGGTATTGCTGGTCAGAAGATTGCCGTCACGCACCTCATCTTTCAAAAGCCGGAAGAAAACGGTGGCGGTCTCCGCACGGGAGATCAGTCCATTTGGGTAAACATTGCCATCATTGTGACCGACGATATATTCGTAGGTATGATTGAGAATTTCGGACGGCTCCTGATGCAGTAGCCAGCCCCGGTATTTGTCCTGTTCGGGTTTCATTTTCTCATAAAGGCGAGCATTGTAATCTGTTACGCTCATAGCGAACACCTCCTTCAAAATAGAAATAGCCGCCTGATTTCTTTTGAAAACCAAGCGGCTATGTATGTGGTTTATTCTGCTGTTAAAACAAGACGCAGGGTGCAGATCGGCGGGATCAGTTCATATCGTTATTATCTTTAATGCCTTCGTTCATTTTCTTGATCTTCCTTTTCCACACAGAATACTGAGTTACCCAAGCAGCGAGGAAGATCGCTACGAATATGCCTACATAAGACAGAATTCCAGCGGTCGAATGGGGCATCCAGTTGGCAAAATAAGAGATAGGGAACATAATCACGCAAGCAATTGCGAAGTAAATCCCGCTTTGCTTTGCAAGACTCCACGAATCGATCTCCCAAATAACCGAAGCCATTGCAAAGCCTGTGCCCATTATTCCGCTCAGACCGGTTTGAATGAGAACCGCATTTAGTTCGCTCCCTATTTTATTCACAAGCTCCGGAGTGACCGGATAGAAGAAGCCATCCCCAATGCAGATTGAGATCATCACCGTAATGACATATCCGATTGCAATGCCAACAGGGAAACCAATTACTCCTCGTCCAATCAGTTTTTTTTTCATTTCTGCCACCTCACATTCCTAACAGTTGTTTGATTTTGGCGACGGATCGCCGTGAAACATAAGTAACCGTACCGTTTGAAAGCGTGATGCAAATTGTCCCGACAAAGCTCAAATCAAAGCTCTTGACCTTTCTCAGATTGATAATATCCGAGTTTGATATTCGGACAAAAGTCTTGCTGTCAAGCCGTTGTTCCGCCTCGTATAGCCTCAGGCGGAGCGCATACTCGCCGTGATTTGTCTCGGCAAACACCTTACCTGATTCAGCAAAAACACGGTAGATTTCAGACGGTTCCAGAACCTCGACCACATCCTCCCTGAATCCGGCAATGACCTCCGGTTGCTCGTCTGACAGTCTTTTTATGATTGCATTGACTTCATCGGTCATTTTGTCCGTCATCACGATGAGTTTTGGCTCTTTGCATTTTTCGTCTATCTTGATTTCAATTTGCATCGGTTCACCTCCTCGCTACGGTTACAGTATAGGAAAATCAAGAACCGATTTCTACCGATTCTCGATAGGTGGTTGTTTTAGGAACATAGGTGGTAATTTTTACGGGAATCTCATACCGGTCTGTATGGGCGGCTGATAAGTATCTGCGGTATGGGGATGCTCCCATACCGCAGACGGATCATCCTTATATTCAGTTCGACAAACTGGAATCTGTCGTATTAGAGATACCAAACCAATCCATTTTCTGTTGCCTGAATCATTGCCCCCTTCGGTACCTTTCGCAATATGATTAAAACATCCATATAATCGGGTGCTGGAGAAATTAGTCCCATAAACGAAGGAACTACACATATTGTCATCAACCACTTCATTGAAATCGGGCAGACCACGAAAACAGCAAGAAAGATTATCCCCGGAATCAAAGGTGCCAATGACATCATTATATATCGTCCTCTGCTAAGTGCTGCTGAGGATGCAGCATATGCTCTCAACTGTTTTAGAGATACTCCTATATAAACTTTTGCCCCCTTTGGATAACTTATAGCATGAAGAAATTCATGTAACGGCATCGCAACAAAAAAGCCAATAATAAATGACAGCGGCATAAGCCATAAATTAAATATAAATTCATCTGATTGCGCCTTTTTTGTAAAAATTGCAACAAAGCATACAATACAAGGGATAATCATGTATGGAATTGATGCTTTAATTATGTCATCTGGTCTGTCAATTAGAACTGCATTTTCAGGAATGCTTTTTTCTTCAATCTCTCTGTCCCACGGCTGATTACCGTCCCAAACGTTTTCCCAGTTTTTATTGCCATCCCATATTATCTGCGCCATTTTAATATCCTCCACAAATTCCGATTTGTCATTCTGATTTAAGCATATTATACGACGATATTGCGACTTTTTCTACCGTCAAGTTCCCAGTATGTATCTGCGGTATGGGGATGCTCCCATACCGCAGACGGATCATCCTTCCGGCTCATTTTTGCGCTTTGTACTTCTCTGAACCGGAATGGAGAGCAGCTCTCTTGTACGCTCTCCAAGCTGTTTTTCAATGGCTGTCAGCCGCTGCTCCGGCAAATTGAGGGACGGATGACGGGTGAACTTGAAGTCCACCATTCGCCGCAGCTGCGCTTTCTGCTTTGCACCCATTACCTCTTTACATACATCCTCATAGGAAATGCGGTAGGGATTGGAACGGGTCTTTGCATATAAGGGTCATCCTTCGTGCCGCTGCGTGTCGCAGCGGCAGCAAAGGCCGCGTTCGGGAGCAACTCCACCGCCATGGCGAGGCAGAACAGAAAAAAAGAACAGACTTAGCCTGTCTAATTGTTATGAAAGAATTGATCGCTTTTCAAGTCTGCTTTTGGGCGAAATAGCCTGGATTTGCGGGCTTTTCACTTCTTGTCGGCACATCCTTTAAAAGCGGACACGCAGGATCATTCAAAACCTAAAAACTGGATGCTTTAGGTGTCTGCAAATGGATACGCACGGATTATTTGATATACCAAAGAACGGTACTCAGTGCAATGGATATTACATAAAATTTTCGCGGAACGGGTGATTGACGGGCGCGGTGCTTGACAAGGCGGCGAGGGTTGATATATCCTTTACTGATAATAAAAACAGGGGCGGGGCGCGGTACAGGGCTGCGCTTGGGCTCCTGATGGGTGTAGAAAGGACACGGCAGATGATGAAGATCGGCTTTATCGGCACAGGAAATATGGGCGGCGCGCTGGCGAGCGCGGCGGCCAGAAGCGGCGAGGTGGAGGTGCTGCTCGCCAACCGCACGAAGGCAAAGGCGGAGACGCTCGCAGAGCGCATCGGGGCCGTTGTGAGCAGTAACGAGATCATCGCGCGCGAGGCGGACCACATCTTCCTCGGCGTGAAGCCGCAGATGATCGTGGACGTGCTCAAGGGCATCGCCCCGGCGCTCAAGGAGCGCAAGAGCGCGCCGGTGCTCATCAGCATGGTCACGGGACCGGACATCGCGCGCATTCAGGAGCTTGCGGGCGGGGACTATCCCGTCATCCGCATCATGCCGAACATGCCCGCCGCCGTGGGCGAGGGCGTGATCTTCTATGCGTGCAGCGGCAACTGCGGCAAGGCGCAGCAGGAGGCGTTTTTGCGCTACATGGCGCCCGCGGGCAAGCTCTTCCCGCTGGCGGAGGAGCTGCA
>ERZ791571.1129-NODE-1129-length-13803-cov-3.689700_pt1 | contig 13803 bp, 9 predicted proteins | sample MGYA00509972_ERZ791571 | MGnify/ENA primary metagenome ERZ791571 (study PRJEB30046, sample SAMN00791936) | human gut metagenome | study: EMG produced TPA metagenomics assembly of the A metagenome-wide association study of gut microbiota in type 2... | reverse complement strand
AATTTGCCGTCGGGCAGCTGGGAGGGAAACCAGATGTCGGCTTCGCGGAAGATCTCTTCGATGTTGCCGCCGTTGTTTTTGATCTCGTCCTTCGAGACGAGCACCTTGACCAGCGGGATGCGGAACTGCGACCCTTCGTCGCCGATGGCGATGTTGTCGGTGTCGATGTTTCCCAGATCGTAATCTTTGTCCACGCATGCGGTGGAGAGCATGCCGGACAGGAGCAGGAGGATAAGTTTTCTTATAGGCTTGGCGTGTAGTGAAATAGCGATGTGCAAAGATATGATTTTCGGACGAATTAAACAAAAAATGCGACCTTTTTATAGACTTTCCGATTTGCAATATATTTGCTAAATTTGCAGGGCGTATGGCTGAAACGGAAAAACCGGATCTCAAGGAGCAGGTGGCCCTGCTGCCGCTGTCGCCGGGCGTCTACCAGTTCGTGGACCGCTCGGGGACGATCATCTATGTGGGTAAGGCCAAGAGCCTGCGCAAACGGGTCTCCTCCTATTTCGTGCAGAGCAAGGAGCACAGCGCCAAAGTGCGTGTGCTGGTGCGGCAGATCGCCGAGATCCGCCATATCGTCGTCAGCAGCGAGACCGACGCGCTGCTGCTCGAAAATTCGCTGATAAAGACCCTCCAGCCGCGTTACAACATTCTGCTCAAAGACGACAAGACCTATCCGTGGATCGTGGTGCGGCGCGAACATTTTCCGCGCGTGCAGTCCACCCGCCAGCTGACGCGCGACGGCTCGCAGTATTTCGGTCCCTACAGCTCGGTGATGATGCAGCACAGCGTGCTCGAATTCGTGCGCGAAGTGGTGCCGCTGCGGACGTGCAAGCTCAATCTGGCGCCCGAACAGATCGCCAAAGGCAGGTATTCGGTCTGCCTGCAGTATCATCTGGGCAACTGCAAGGGTCCCTGCGTCGGGGAGCAGAGCGAAGCGGAGTACGCAAAGCTGGTCGATATGGTCGTCGCGGTGCTCAAGGGCGACCTGCGCCCCGTGCGGAGCTATCTGGAAAGCGAAATGTCGCATGCCGCCGCCGGGTTGAAATTCGAACTGGCGCAGCGCTACAAACAGCGTCTGGACGCGCTGGACAACTATTCGAGCAGGTCGGTGATCGTGAGCGCGAAGATCGTCGATGTGGATGTTTTTTCGCTTCTTCCGGACGACGATGTGGCCTATTGCAACTTCGTGCGCATCCGCCACGGCTCGATCGTGGGCGTCTATACGGTGAAACTCTCTACGGGCGTCGGCGGCGACGAACGCGACATGCTGACGCTGGCCATCCAGCATATCGTGGAGCATATCGCGGGAACGCTCGCCAAAGAGGTCGTCGTTCCGTTCCTGCCTTCGACGACGCTGTTGTTCGACGGCGTGACCTTCACGGTGCCGAAGCGCGGCGAAAAACTCGAACTGCTGGAATTCTCGCAGAAGAGCGCCCGCATCTACCGCGCCGAGCAGCTCAAGAACCTCGAAATCAAGAATCCCGAACGCTATACCGAACGGCTGTTGAATGCCCTGCAAAAGGAGCTGCGTCTCGACAGACAGCCGCGGCACATCGAATGTTTCGACAACTCCAATCTGCAGGGGGCCCATCCGGTAGCCTCGTGCGTGGTCTTCCGCGATGGAAAACCCGCACGCAAGGAGTATCGTCATTTCAACATCAAGACCGTGGAAGGGCCTGATGATTACGCTTCGATGCGCGAAGTCGTCTTCCGGCGTTACAGCCGTCTTCAGGAAGAGGGGGCCGAGCTGCCCGATCTCATCATTGCCGACGGCGGAAAGGGGCAGATGGGCATCATTCACGAGGTACTGGAGTATCTTGGGCTGGACATACCTGTGGCCGGACTGGCCAAGAACGACCGCCACCGGACCTCCGAACTGCTCTGCGGCTATCCGCCCGTGCTGGTCGGCATCCGTCCCACTTCGCCCCTTTTCCACTTTTTGGCGCACATTCAGGAGGAGGTGCACCGTTTCGCCGTCTCGTTCCACCGTCAGAAGCGCAGCAAAGCGTTTATCCATAGCGAACTGGAGCAGATCGAAGGCATCGGCGACAAGACGATCCGCACGCTCCTCCAGCACTTCCGCTCCGTGGCCAAGGTCAAGGCCGCTCCGGCCGAGGAGCTTTCGGCGCTGGTCGGTCCGGCCAAGGCGAAAAAAATCAGGGCTTTTTTTGAAAAATAGCCGGATTCTTTGAAAATTGCAAAGATTCGACTATCTTTGCCATCCCGATTCTACGGATGAGGTTTGCCCGGATGGCGGAATCGGTAGACGCGTTGGTCTCAAACACCAATGACAGCAATGTCGTGCCGGTTCGACCCCGGCTCCGGGTACAAGTAAAATCGCTTAATTTGTTGATTATGGCAAGTTAGGCGATTTTTTATTTTCGGATTTTCCCCGCATTTTCCCCACAGAGAAGAAATGGTTGTAATGTGAAAACCAAATGTTGGATATCCCTTTTGTTATTGTGTAACCTGTTGGTTGAATTAAAATAAAGCATATTTGATAATACAAATTTTGTCGATGATTGTAGAAGCTGAGGTATTGCAGCATGACCAAGCTCGATTTTAACGGCTGTACGGGTAAACAGCCCGTATGTCATACTAATCAAGAACTGGTTAAGTTGAGAAATCTTTTGATATGCTTTCTGGAACGATTGTAAGCTCATGAGAGTTGTTTCCGGTTCTTTTGGTTCAGTTGATACGGGACTTCAAGTTTGATATGAGCCATTTTGAAAAGGTCTTGTTGCATATCAATATTCAAGTACCATACGTGCCGAAATAATTTCTGAATATCAATCTTTTATACGATTGATACCCAATTTTACACCCGAAAAATGTAAAATAGGTGTTGTATTTTCTCTATATCGAATCACACAGGCTAATGAATAAGGAAAGATCATTGAGCTTTCGGGTACTTTTTGGAAATGTCAAATGATTGGTATTTAATAATATGAGATTTGTATTTCGTATTTTGCATCCGCAATTTGTCTGCATTTCTTATGATGACAATGCATTTTTCATCTTTTTTCGTTATCTTTGGAGCCAATCATATAAAGAATAGTGCGAAAATACAAACGGAACATAGGTGCGGTATTGCTACTGGTACTCTTCGCATGGTACTGGAGTTCTGTTACGCTGTTTCCCCATGCTCACAATATCGACGGGCATATCTATGTTCACTCGCATCCTTTCTCCGGTACCTCGAATAATCCCGGCCACAGCCATACCCCGCAGCAGTTTCAACTGATCGCACACCTGTCGCTGCTGGTAATGATGGTGGCGACGCTCGTCGCATTCGCCTTACGGCTGCTGGGAGTTTCTTTCATTTTCAAAACGCAAAAACCGGCCGTCCGGCAGGACGCTCCGATCCGGATTTACGGGCTGCGTGCACCTCCCGTCTGCTGATACACATTCCATTCTGAACGGGACGGGCTTGTTGCCCGCACCCGTTGCCATGTATATGTATCAGTAATTATCAAAAACCGGATTTTTCCATGAAAGAAAAAATATTGGGGGCATTTCTCATGCTCCTGCTCCCCGCGGTATGCTCCGCCGGGGAGGAGCCTGCCATGAAGCCCCAAAAGCAGAGCGACGCAAATATCACCGGCCATGTGGTCGATGCCAAAACCTACGAACATCTGGCCTTTGCCACCATCGCCGTGAAAGGCACGACCATCGGCATCGCTACCGATGCCACGGGGCACTATTTCCTGAAGAACCTGCCGCAGGGCCGTTTTACGCTCGTTGCCTCGTCTGTGGGTTACAGGAGTGCCGAGCAGACGGTCGAGATCTCGCCCGACAAGACCATCGAGGTCAATTTTTCCCTGACTGAAGAGGCGCTTTCTGTCGAAGAGGTCGTCGTGTCGGCCAGCCGGACGGAGACCAACAAGAAAACATCACCGACTATCGTATCGGTGGCCTCGGCCAAACTCTTCGAATCGACCGCCTCGTGCAATCTGGCCGAGACGATGAATTTCCAGTCGGGATTGCGCGTCGAAACCAACTGCGGCAACTGCGGTACGACCCAGCTGCGCATAAACGGACTCGAAGGGCAGTATTCGCAGGTACTGCTCGACAGCCGCCCGATCTTCAGTTCGCTGGCATCGGTCTACGGCCTTGAACAGCTGCCCGTCGCCATGATCGAGCGGGTCGAGGTGATCCGCGGAGGCGGCTCGGCGTTGTTCGGGGCGAATGCCATCGGCGGTGTGGTCAACATCATCACCAAGGAGCCGCTGCGCAACTCCGTCACACTCTCCAATACGACCAATATCTTTGAGGGCGGTACGGCCGACTTCAACACCTCGCTCAACGGCTCGTTCGTCTCCGACGACTACAAAATGGGCGTCTACCTGTTCGGCATGATTAAGGACCGCGATTCGTATGACCGCAACGGGGACGGATTCTCGGACATCCCAAAACTCAACTCCGAGACGGCCGGATTTCGGGCCTATTACAAAACTTCGCCCTATACGCGTCTGACGGCGGAATACCACCATATTCACGAGTTTCGCCGTGGGGGCAACGAGTTCGACCAGCCGCCCCACATGGCCGATATCGCCGAACAGCTCAATCACAAGATCGACGGCGGCGGATTGAAATTCGACTGGTTCAGTCCGAACAACCGCCACCGGATGGGCATCTATACTTCGGCGCAGAATATCGACCGTGACAGTTATTTCGGCACGGACAAGAATCCCGACGCCTATGGCGCTACGGACGACAAGACGTTCGTGGCGGGAGCCCAATATACCTACTCTTTCCATAAACTGCTGTTCCTGCCCTCGGAACTGACGGCGGGCGTCGAGTACAACTACAATACGCTGCACGACAAATACCTCGGCTTCGGGCGCGACTTCGAGCAGACCACCCATAGCACGGGTTTCTTTTTCCAGAACGAGTGGCGGAGCGAAAAGCTCAACTTCCTGATCGGCGGCCGCGTGGACAAGCACAACATGATGAAGAACGTCGTCTTTTCGCCGCGCGTGAACGTGCGTTACAGTCCGACGGAAAAGATCGGCCTGCGGGCCAGCTATTCGAGCGGTTACCGCGCGCCGCAGGCCTACAACGAGGACCTGCACATCGACGCTTTGGACAACAAGGTGGCGATCATTCGACTCGCTCCGGATCTCAAACCCGAATACTCGCACAGCCTGAGTGCATCGGTGGATCTGTATCATAATTTCGGGCGAGTGCAGGCCAACCTGCTCGTCGAAGGATTCTACACGATGCTTGAGGACGTGTTTACGCTCGAAAAAATCGGCGAGGATGCCCAGGGCAACATCATTAAGGAGCGCCGCAACGCTTCGGGAGCCACCGTGGCCGGCGTGGGAGCCGAAGCCAAGGCGGGTATTCCGGGACGGTTCGAGCTGCAGCTGGGCTACACCTTCCAGCGCAGCCGTTACGACGAACCCGAAAAATGGTCGGACGACGTGACGCCCCAGCGGCGGATGTTCCGTTCGCCGGACCATTACGGCTACTTGACGGCGAACGTCAACCTCACGCGTGATTTCACGGCGTCGGTGTTCGGCAACTACACGGGCCGGATGCTCGTGCAGCACAATGCTGGGTATATCAAGAGGGATACCGAGCGTCTGACGCCCGATTTCTGGGATATGGGCCTGCGGCTGTCGTACAATTTCCGGCTCACGAAACAACTGCGGCTGGAACTGAATGCCGGGGTGAAAAACCTTTTCGACAGCTTCCAGAAGGACCTCGATTTCGGCCAGAACAAAGATGCCGCTTATATCTACGGTCCGGCAGTTCCGCGCACTTACTTTATCGGAGCAAAATTCGCGCTGTAACCAAGATGTACCGTGTTATTCGGATGCAGGGCCGGTTCCTGCATCCGAATTTGTATTTAGAGCTTGAAGGTCGGCAAACCAATAGGAATAAGTTTTCACCGTTCCGTCGTCTAGGCGGATGTCGTAGCTTTGTGAAAAAGATCGGCCCAGCCGGAACGGCACGGGCTGTCGGAAGATCGGACCGTCGTAACAGAATGTATGATATTCGCCGTTTTCTCCATTGGGATCGACTCCGGCAGGCAGAGAGGCTATGAAGCCGCGGTCGATCTCCCGGCCTATGGCGTCGGCGCCGAGTCCGTCGGCCATCGTGGTTACGACGACCGTCCGAAATCCCGATACGAGGAAATCGTTCATCACCTCTTCCGAAGATTTTCCCCAAAGCGGTTCCACGATTTCGATTCCGTGCGGCGAGAGTTGCTGCTCCCGGTATTTGCGCACATCGTGCAGGAAAATATCCCCGAAGATGAAACGGGTCACGCCCTGCGTCTTGAAATGCTCCACGGCCCGGGACATGGCGACGTCGTAATCCTCCATATTGCCTTTGGGCGTCAGGTCTACGATATAAAGAGGAACGCCGATGCTTTCGGCCTGCATTTGCAGTAATGCCGTCGGGATGCCGTGCATCGTCGAACGGTGCGTATCCCGGTTTACGGTAGTCAGCAGCGCGACGATCTCGTATTCGCCCGATTGCTGTGCCCGCAACAGCGCATGGGCGGAATCCTTGCCGCCGCTCCAGTTGAATACGGCTTTTATCCGTTCCATATTATATTTTCTGCATTATGGAAGAATCCGCAGACAAGGGTCAGGTACTCCGGCATTAATCCATCCGAACCCCATTTCAGTTCGATGCCGAACAGTTCGGAGGTTGTTCGCGCGATGTCGAATCCGCATGCTTCGAGTGATGGGCGTACCAGTTCGGGGTGGCGGCAGGGTTTCGCTTCGGGGCGGGTGCAGGTTCCTTCGGGGCAGTAGAGGCAGGTGCCGACATAGGCGAACGACCGTCCGCCGTACCTGCGTTCCATTTCGAGCAGACGCCGTTCGAGCCGCTGCCGTTCGGGGCGGATCAGCCGGCCGGCTTCCGACATCGGAACGTGCTGTTCGGCAGGAGTGATCTTCGTCGCGATAATCAATGCCGACGTATATTGCGAGAGATATGCTCCGACATCGTATCCGAACGGCGGGCATCCCCAGCTGCGGTTGTAATTGCGGCAGGCACGGCAACACTCCAAAAACCGCATGGCATCACGGAACCGGGCGATATAGTCAGCCACGGGCAATGCAGCGCAATGGTCTTCTGCGGTATATCGAAATGAAAAATCCATGAAACAAAAATAGTCGTTTCGGGCGTTTGTAATGCTGTTTCACGAAAATAATTTGTTGTCGAGCGCTGTTTTTCGGGATTAACCGTTATATTTGCCCCAGATTTGGTTTTCCGTTCCCCGTGCCGGGGAGGAAATGAAAAGGGAATCGGGTGCAAATCCCGGACAGTCCCGCTGCTGTGAAACTCCGTGAAGGTTTCGAACATCTCAGCCACTGATCCGCAAGGATCGGGAAGGCTTCGGAACAGGAGTCAGTCAGAAGACCTGCCAAGTCGATTCGATGTCAAAGGGCCCCGAGGGATGGGCGTTTGATTTCGGTTGTATACTGCATGATAATTTTAATTCCGATGCTGTTGCAAGGATTGCTGTGCCGTTTTCGGCACACGGGTTTTGCTTTGCGGGAACGGCTCGGCCTAAAACGGGATTCGGTATGGAATTACTCGAACGATTGCTATTTGGTTCCGATTCGCTTTGGGGCGGCGGTGTCGCCCACTCGGTGATGATCCTGGCGCTGGGCATCGCACTCGGCATCATGCTGGGCAAGGTGAAGATCGCCGGGGTGTCGCTGGGTGTGACGGGTATTTTGTTCGTCGGCATCGCGTTCAGCTATTTCGGCATGAACATCGACGAGCACCTGATGCACTTCCTCAAAGAGTTCGGACTGATTCTCTTCGTCTATTCGATCGGTTTGCAGGTCGGTCCCGGATTTTTCTCCTCGTTCCGCAAGGGCGGCGTCACGCTGAACAAACTGGCCGTACTGGTCGTGGCGCTCGGCGTCGTTACAACGGTTGCCCTTTATTATGTCACCGAGCTTCCGATGACGACGATGGTCGGCGTGATGTCGGGTGCCGTGACCAATACCCCGGGTCTGGGTGCCGCGCAGCAGGCTTTCAGCGACCTGCACGCCGGAGCCGATGCCCCGGATATCGCGACAGGCTATGCATTGGCCTATCCGCTCGGAGTGATCGGAGCCATCCTGACCCTGCTGGCGTTGCGCTATCTGCTGCGTATCGACGTGCGGCAGGAGGAAGAGGCGGCAGGTTTGGGTACGGACGTGCTGAAAGACCTGACGACCCGGCGGATTTCCGTCGAAATCTGCAATCCTGCCGTCGAGGGTAAAAGCATCTCCGGAATACGCCGTTTGGCCCTGCGCGATTTCGTCGTGTCGCGGATTTGCCGTCCGGGCGAAGCTCCTGAACTGGCCGATGCTGCGACGACGCTCCGCTGCGGCGACCGGATTTTGCTCGTGGCGGCGCCCAAAGATGCCGAGGCACTGGTCGCGTTGCTCGGCCGGGAGGTGGATGCCGGTCCGATGATGCCGGATAGGAAGATGATTTCACGCCGAATACTTATCACCAAACCCGAGCTGAACGGCAAGACACTCGCCGAACTGCGCATCCGCTCCACGAGCGGCGTCACCATTACACGCATCAACCGTTCGGGTATCGACCTGGTGGCTGCAGGGAATCTGCAGTTGCAGCTGGGCGACCGGGTGACGGTCGTGGGTCCCGAACTTTCGGTAGCCCATGCCGAGCGGCTCTTCGGCAATTCGCTCAAGCGTCTCAACCATCCCAACCTGATTCCTATTTTCATCGGCATCGCGCTGGGTGTCGTGCTGGGCAGTATTTCGTTCTGGATTCCCGGCATTCCGCAGCCCGTGAAACTGGGCCTTGCCGGCGGTCCGCTGATCGTCGCCATCCTGATCGGCCGCTACGGTCCGCATTACCGGCTCATCACCTATACGACGATGTCGGCGAATCTGATGCTGCGCGAAGTGGGCATTTCGCTTTTCCTTGCGGGCGTGGGGCTGGGTGCCGGCGAGGATTTCGTGCCTACGCTCGTCGCGGGCGGATATGTCTGGATCGCTTACGGAGCTGTAATCACGATCGTTCCGCTGCTGCTGGCGGGGCTTTTCGGACGTTTTTACTACAAACTCAACTATTATACGCTGATCGGCGTGCTTTCGGGCGCGTCGACCAATCCGCCGGCACTGGCCTATTCGACCGAGCAGACCACGTCCGACGCACCTTCGGTGGGATATGCTACGGTCTATCCGCTGTCGATGTTCCTGCGGGTGCTGGCGGCCCAGCTTTTGATTTTGATTTTCGGATAACTCAAAAAGGCGCGGCCAAACAAAGACCCGTTACTGCCATAACAAGTCATTGCATAGAGATTAGTAGCCGGCCGCGCCTTTTTTTAATTGAATAGTTATGAATATCGTATTATACGGAGTTCCGGCGGAAACGGCCGGAAGGATTGCAGACCGATACGGTCTGAAAGTGATAAATTCGCCCGACAAATTCGACGCATCGGGAACGATGGTACTTGTTCCGTCGATAAACGCCCCGCGGTACCTGTTGGCGTTTTACAACGCCATGCTGCGGCATGAGGACGATGTCGATGCGGTCATTATCTGCGGTGCCGAGTCCTGCGAGGCCGTCAGCACGGTGCAGTACTGCACTCCGCTGGGGAAATTCTTCACCCTGAACGGTGATCTGGACGGAGAGGAACTGGTATCGGAACTTTGTCTGCTTCTCGATTCGCTGTTCGCCGAGGGGAATCAAATCAATTTTTAGGAATGGAGACTAAAGGCTATGTACACGTTTACACCGGTAACGGCAAAGGCAAGACCACGGCGGCATTCGGACTGGCCCTGCGGGCGTTGTGCGCCGGGAAGGGCGTCTATGTCGGGCAGTTCGTCAAATCGATGAAATACAATGAAACGAAGATCGAACGGCTGTTCAACGGCTCGGACCCGGCATTCGGTCGTATCCGTATCGAACAACTGGGGCGCGGATGCTTTATCGGAAAAGACCCCGAGTTGGCCGATGCGGAAGCGGCACGCAAAGGATGGGCCCGTTGTGCGGACCTGCTCCGAAGCGGGGAATACGATGTGGTGATCCTCGACGAACTGACCATCGCTCTGCATTTCGGACTACTCTCGACCGCTGTCGTGCTGGATGTGCTGCGCAGCCGTCATCCGGCTGTCGAGGTGGTTATCACGGGGCGTTATGCACCGCAGGCACTGATCGATGCGGCCGACCTTGTTACTGAAATGTGCGATGTGAAGCACTACTACACGCAGGGCGTCCTTTCGCGCGACGGTATCGACCGTTGATTATTCGAGGCGTTGGTAGTAGTGTAATTCCCGGTCGTTTTCGTCCAGTGCCTCCGGGTGCATGATCGCGATCAGGTCGTGTAGCACGACATCGGGCCGGACGACGCCCGATTCCCAGTAATCGTTGCCTCCGGCGGCGTTCAGCCGTTTGTTGCAGTTGTAAACGGCACCGTTTCTTACGCATCGGGTGTTTGTGAATTTCGGGAACTGCGATTTCAACTCCCCGAGTGACGCGGCACTGCCCGCATTGAGCCACATATCGGCCTGTGCCGTGAGCATATACGCCTCTTCGAGGTCGATGGGGAGCGAACGGTTCGATGTGTTCTTCTTGTAAATATAATCCCCTCCGGCGTCGGCGATCAGCCGGGCGACGTAGCTTTCGGTCGACGCCATAAACCACGACCCGGCATAGGGCGTGTTAATCATCACTTTCGGATGTTTCGAAGTCGCCGCCGCGACTTTTGCCCGGAGCGCATCGTAACGTTCGGGAACCGGCTCGAAGACTGCTTCGCCTTTTTCGCGGCTGTCGGTGATCTCGGCGATAGCCACCAGCCATTCGGCCTTGCCGAGCGGCGACTCTTCGAGGTACTCGCCGATGTAACAGAACGGAATGCCCATTTCGAGCAGTTTCGACTCCATGCCGCTTGCGCCGCTCACGCCGAACAACAGCACCAGATCGGGCCGTTGTGCGAGCAGCAGTTCGTAGTCGATATTTCCGTCGAAGCCGATGTCCGCCACGGCTTCGGGGTGTGTCGTTACATATTTATTCGAAATATAGTTTCTTCCCGAAACTCCTACCACCCGGTCGACCTGTCCCAACGCATCGAGCATCGCCACATAAGTAGAGGAGAGGCAAACGATGCGCCTCGCTCCCGCTTTCACGACCTGTCCGGTGAAACCTGCCGGAATCTTTTCTCCGTTGCGGACGATGAAGAGCGTTGTTTCGGTGTTCTCGGCGCCTTGCCACGGATTGAATACTTTGAGAAGCGTACTTTGCCGGCCTTCAGCACCGACGATCTCGAAGCCCGAGGCATAGGACGGTTTGTAGAGGGTTTCCGTATAGGCGTCTATTCCTGTCGTGTTCGATGCGCAGGAGATAAGGAAGGTAGCCGCGCTAAGCAGGATGAAATAGACTGTTTTTTTCATAAGAATCCGTTAAAAAGTCTGTTTGCAGAAACCGGATGTATGGTTGTATGGCAGACAACGCATACTACTAACCTCTGTGATTCTCCAGTTTCTGCAAACAGACTATCAAAAAAATGGCGGCAGGATTAATTACAGGAAGGTTTGCAATGGTTCACCGCGATTAAAAGGCCCCGCCGCCGTGTCAAATATTATTGCGCAATTGTTTCGATCTCTTTTCCCGCCAAGTGCAGGTCGATAGCGCAGTTGAACAACACGCAGGCCGGACCATAGCCGTAGCCCAGATCCTGCAAGGTGGCGTTCTGGATCTTCACGAAATCGATGCCCGGCAAATTAACTTTGTTCCCTTCTTTGTCGCGAGCCCAGCCGATGTCGAACGACGATCCAGTCTCATCCGTGGGGTCGCTGTTGCAGACATAGCCGTAGTCGTACCAGCGGGAAGCTTGAGTTGGCCAGCCGTTCGTCAGATCTTCCGGGGCCTTGGCCAGAGGCGGCAGCATCGTGCAACCCGTATATGTCAGTGCGGTGCCCTCGGCCGATTCCATCAACCATGCGGGCCAGACCGAGAATGTCCCCCATGGAGCCTTGGCATAACAATAGGTTCCGGTTTCCGATTCGTTGATTGCATAGGAGACCCATTCTACCATTCCATCGGACGGGGTGACATTGTCGGGACGGGTATAAACCATTTTCAGGTTGCGTCGTTCGCCGGTCTTGCCGTATTCGCTGCCAGCCAGTTCGTACCATTCATCGTCGGCCTTGCCGTTGCCGTTCGCGTCAGACGAAACATAGACAACCCCTTGTGCAGGATAAGCGCCTTTGGTGGCATATGAACCGATGCGGAAGTCGCGCAGACCATTGACATTCATCACTGTATGGTCGAATCTGAATACGATGCTGCCGCCGAACGAACCGAGATTCACTCCCAGATCGTTTTTGTCAAACGGCTTGTCGACGAGTTTTGTGTTGACGCTTGCCAATACCGTGGACGGCGTGTCGATGGTCGAGAATGCCAATCCCTTGCCGTTGGTAATCGCAGGATTATACTCCAAGACTTCCGAGATATAATACGAATAGGCCGTAGCCTCGGTCGTTACGGTGACGGTGGCGCTCTTGGTCTCGGTGATGCCGCTGTCGTCGGAGATTGTCAGCGAAATCGTGTAGTCGCCCGTTTCCAGTTGGATGAACGAAAGCGTCTTGTCGGTTCCGGCTTCGGCAGCTTCCGCGTCGTTAGGGCCCTTCACCGTCCATTTGTAGACGGGGTTTTGGTCGAAGCCTGTGATCGTCGGTTCGATCACGAGCACCTTGCAGCGGTCGGTCGAATAAGTCGCGTCGAGCGACATCGAATTGGAGAATCCTGCCTGATTGATCGTGATTTCGAGCGTTTTGTCGCTTTCGTCCTGTTTGAGAACCACTTTGCCCGGTTCGCGGGCCTCGGTCGAACTGTTCTTGGCGACCGTGATGACCAGCGCAGTCTGTTCGAGTTCGGCCGGAGCCCATTCGGGAGATGAGACCACTTCGTAGGCTACTGCGCTCGTTCCGGCCTGAGCCGTTTTGGTTGAGGTGACCAGGATGGTGTAGGTCTTGCCGTCGGCCGGGGCGCTGATGGGGTTGTCTTCGGCCTTCACCGAGAATTCATAGGTCGTCTTCGACGTGTTGCCGTCGTCGTTCTCGTCTTTACATGCGGTAAAGAGTACGCCTGCGGCCGCAATGGCCAGCAAACTCCGGAAAGTAAATTTCTTCATCGTTTTATAAATTAAAGGTGTGTTGAGTTATTCGTCTTTAGCACAGCGGACGGAATATCCGTCGCTGCGATAGCCCCTGTCTCTTTTTATGCTGGGACGTTGGTCGTAGGGAATGATGTAAATGGAGAGCTGGTAGGTATCCTGAGTCCAGATACCTGTATTGAATCCCGAATTCTTCAGGCATCCGCCACCGACGCGGTAACGGAATCCGGCATAGGGAAAGACCCCTAGTGGCGAATAGTCGGTCGTGGCCTTGTCGAGTCCGTTCCATGCGAACAGTCCGTTCTTGTCCGCCGGGACACACCACCCTTCGGGACAGGGATCGAACGGCGTTTTGCCCCGAGCACCGCACCACAACGTGTCGCACGCTTCGACTTTCAGGGGCTCCTCGCTGGGGAACCAGTTGTCGGCTAACAGGAAATGCATCGGCGAAAATATTGATTTGGCAAAGTTCGTCCGGGTCAGGTCTTCGCTGGTTCTGATCGTGCGGATACCTGTGCCTCCCGATTGCGACCCCTCGGTCAGCAGCGTTCCTGCAGCGTCGTAGATGGGTTTGCTATCGAAACGGTTGTAGTCGGTCTGATTCGTTCCGCGGAGTATGCGGTCGCCGGGGAAGGGATCCTTGCGCCCCCATTGGTACATCAGTCCGCAAGCGGCCAATGAGTCAGCGG
>ERZ791571.1111-NODE-1111-length-13986-cov-2.949752_pt1 | contig 13986 bp, 9 predicted proteins | sample MGYA00509972_ERZ791571 | MGnify/ENA primary metagenome ERZ791571 (study PRJEB30046, sample SAMN00791936) | human gut metagenome | study: EMG produced TPA metagenomics assembly of the A metagenome-wide association study of gut microbiota in type 2... | reverse complement strand
TCAGAGCTATGCGTTGCAAAAAACCGTTTCCTCGCTCGGTGCAGAATGTGAAATTGTTGACTATATCTGTCCGAAAATCACAGCCGACTACAAACCCTTTCGCATTTATAAAAACGACCTTCTGAAATCCTTTGCAAAAAGCTGTGTCATGGTAAGGAGAAGAGCAAAACGCAGAGACGCTTTTAAGTCGTTTTTCAATAACTATCTTGTAAAGAGTAAAAAGTCGTATACTCCGCAGAATATCGGAGAGCTTAAAAGCGATTATGACTTGTTCATTTCGGGAAGCGATCAGGTGTGGAGTCCGAGATGCGTCGGTTTTGATCCCGCTTATTTTCTGACATTTGCCGATGACAGACAGAAGTATTCATATGCGGCAAGCTTTGCCGTTCCGACATTGCCCGATGAATTTATTGATGAATATAAAAAAAGGCTGAACGGTTTTCAGAAGTTCTCAGTTCGTGAACCGAGCGGAGAAAAGCTTGTAAAAGAACTCACGGGCAGAACCGCCGAAACTCATCTTGATCCTACCCTGCTGATTTCGGCAGACGAATGGAAAAAGATTGCCGTTTCAAAAATCGACAAACCGTATATCCTCATTTTTACGGCTAATCCGGCAGTTTCGCTTGTGGATTTTGCCCTTAAACTGTCAAAAGAAAAGAACCTTCCCATTTACTGCATAAACGATGCACCTCACCCTGTAAGTCACGGTATAAATTATATTGTTGCACCTACTGTTGAGGAATTTGTCGGCTGTTTCAAAAATGCCGAATATGTTGTTACAAACTCGTTTCACGGAACAGCGTTTTCTGTTATTTTCAACAAGAATCTTTTTGTTGAATTCAAGAACAAAAGCGGAAGAAACATCCGCTCCGAAGGTCTTTTGAAAAGTCTTGGAATCGACCGTGAAATTGTTGACGGAAACTGCCGAGAAACTGAAATAAACTGGTACGATGTGAACGAAAAAATCACTAACCAGACAATAATATCTTTGGATTATCTTAAATCCTTTGTCAGCGGTGATTAAAATGAGTCTTAAAAATACACTAAAAAAAGTCAGACAAGGCATAATCAAAACCTTTAAAGCAAAAAATGTTGTTCCCGTGTATGTACAGAAGGAGAACAACAATATTCTTAACGGCAAAACAGCCCTAATTACAGGCGGTGCAAGCGGAATCGGATTCGGCATTGCAAAAGCATTTGTCAATGCCGGATGCAAGGTTGTTATTGCAGGAAGAAACGAAATAAAACTTAAAAATGCGTGTTCAAAGCTTGGTGACTCCTGCAAATATATTACACTTGATGTTTCAAATGTACCTTCAATGGATGCAAAAATTCTTGAAGCGTCAAAGGCTTTCGGAGAAAACGGTCAGCTTGATATTCTTGTCAACAGTGCCGGAACTCACGGTGACGGACACTTTGTCAATGTTACCGAGGAAACCTTTGATTCGGTTATCAACACCAACCTCAAAGGCACATACTTTATGTGTCAGAAGGTCGGAAACTATATGATTAAAAATAAAATCAAAGGACATATTCTCAACATCAGTTCGTCTTCTGCACTAAAGCCTGCATGGACTCCGTATGAAGTTTCAAAGTGGGGCGTTTGCGGAATGACAAAAGGAGCGGCGTCTGCTCTTATTAAGCACGGCATTGTTGTTAACGCACTCGGTCCGGGACCTGTTGCCACAGAGATGCTCGGCCGCAGTGAAGATGATACTATTTATATGCCCGAAGTTCCTGCAAAGCGCTATGCCGTTACCGAGGAAATCGGACAAATGGCTGTATATATGGCAAGCGATTTTTGCAATCTTGTTGTCGGAGATACTCTGTATATCTCAGGCGGTTCCGGAATTATCAAAAACTAAAGCGGAGGAAAGCGTATGTATTCTACAATAAAAAGCGTTCAGTTGCTCACTGCACTTCTGAAAAAATATAATATCAACAAATTGGTGCTTTCTCCCGGGGGCAGTGATATTCCTATAATTCATTCACTTGAAAATGACGATTTTTTTGAGTGTCATTCGGTCGTTGACGAGAGAAGTGCCGTTTATTACGGTATCGGACTTGCACAACAGACAAAATCCCCCGTTGCCTGTATCTGCACCTCGGGTACAGCCGTAAGCAACTATCTTCCGGGTATGACAGAGGCATTTTATCAGGATGTCCCGCTTGTCGCAATTACCGCTGACAAAGACCCGTACAGATTAAATCAGCTTATGCTGCAGAAAACCCAGCAGGTCAATATTTTTGAATCGGTTACAAAAAAATCCGTTAATCTTCCCGTTGTGCGTGGCGGAAATGACAGATGGTACTGCGAAAGACTTATTAACGAGGCTCTTTCGGAGCTTGACCACCACGGAACAGGTCCTGTGCATATCAATATTCCGATTGTTGAAAACTCGGCCGTGTATGATTGTGAAAATCTTCCGCAGGTGAGAAAAATCAACAGAATCTCTCCCGATATGCCCTCCGAGAAGTGGCGTGAATATGCAGAAAGGCTTTCAAAATATAAGAAAATTCTTGTCATTGCCGGTCAGAACAACTGTTTCTCAGAAGATGACAGAGCGTGCGTCGAGAAGTTCTTTGAAAAATACAATTGCCTTATATCGGTTGAGCATATGTCAAACCTCAAGTGCAAGGGCTGCCTTATGACCTATCCTTTGTCAGAATGCTCAATGCAGGGAATGTTCGGCGAGTTATGCCCCGATCTTATTATTTCGTTCGGCAACAATATTGCTTCATATAAACTCAAGCCTATGATTAAGGCTCACAAGGAAAAATTTGTTCACTGGCAAATTGATACTGCGGGAAGAATCAGAGATTTTTCCGACAAGCTGACAGATGTATTTGAATGTACACCGCAGTATTTCTTTAACTGCTTTGCAGAGAACGCACCGCAGAATTCAAAAAATGATATGACATACTACAATATGTGGAGTGACGATATCAAAATGCTTGATTATTCAAGCAATCTTCCGTTCTCAAATATGTATGTTGCCAAAAAGCTTGCTGAAATTATTCCCGACCGTTCTGTTCTGCACCTTGCAATTCTCAGCAGTACAAGAACTATGCAGTTCTTCGATTTGAAACCGAATGTCAAGGTTTACAGCAATATCGGCGCTCTGGGTATTGACGGCTGTATGTCTTCGTTCTTCGGACAGGCATCGGCAACAGACGAGCTTGCCTTTTGCGTTGTGGGCGACCTCAGTTTCTTCTATGATATGAACTCCGCAGGCATCAGAGGAATCAAGAACAATGCGAGAATTATTCTTCTCAACAATGGCGGCGGTTCAGAATTTCACTTCTTTATGGGCAAGGAAAAGATTCCTACAATCAATCAGTACATCTGTGCCGAACATCACAAGGGCGCAAAGGGCTGGATTGAATCACTCGGATATGACTATTACAGCGCAACAACCAAGGAAGAAGTTGACAACATTATTCCTACACTTGCAGAAGAATCCGACCGACCGATTTTTGTTGAGATTTTCACCGATATGGAAGAGGACGCAAAGCTTATTAACAGGCTTTTTCATGACAACAGAATGAAATTTGGCGGAATGAAACTCAAGATGATGGAAAAAGCAAAGTCAATTCTCAGTCCGTCACAGATTCAAAAGGCAAAAAAATTATTAAAAAAGTAATCAGGTGAAGCCAAATGAAAATAGCAATTGCCGGGACAGGCTATGTAGGTCTTTCAAACGCTGTACTTCTTTCGCAGAAACACGAAGTTACCGCTGTTGATGTCGTTGAAAGCAAAGTAAGGTTAATCAATGAAAAGAAATCTCCGATTGCCGACAGGGAAATCGAAGAATATCTTGCTGACAAAAAATTAAATTTGGTTGCAACCGTCGATGCAAAATCTGCATACAAAAATGCTGATTTTGTAATTATCTCTACTCCTACCAATTATGATGACGAAAGACACTTTTTTGATACATCGTCTGTTGAGGCTGTAATTGAGCTGGTAATTGAATGCAACCCAAATGCGGTTATAGTTATCAAATCCACTATACCGGTTGGATACACAAAAAGTGTTATTGAAAAATACAAATACACGAAAATTCTTTTCAGTCCCGAATTTTTGCGTGAGGGCAAGGCTCTCTATGATAACCTCTACCCATCAAGAATCATTGTCGGTGTTGATATGGCAAATGAAGAACTGAAAAAATCTGCCGAGACTTTTGCAACGGCACTTGCAGACTGTGCAATTAAGGAAAACATAGACACTCTCTTTATGGACTACACAGAGGCAGAGGCGGTAAAGCTTTTTGCAAATACATACCTTGCAATGCGTGTCAGCTTTTTCAATGAGCTTGACACATATGCCGAAATGAAGAACCTTAACACTAAAAGTATCATTGACGGTGTGTGTCTTGATCCGAGAATCGGAAATCACTACAACAATCCGTCCTTTGGCTACGGCGGTTACTGTCTGCCAAAGGACACAAAACAGCTCAAGGCCAATTTTTCGGATGTTCCGAATGACATAATCAGCGCTGTTGTAACATCTAACAAGACAAGAAAAGAATTTATTACATCACAGATAATGAATAAAAATCCAAAAGCTGTCGGAATTTACCGCCTTACAATGAAGTCAAATTCCGATAACTTCAGACAAAGCTCAATTCAGAGCGTTATGGAGCTTTTGAAAAATAACGGCATCGAGTTAATCATCTACGAACCGACACTTAAAGTCGATTTATTTGAGGGCTTTGGCGTTGAAAACGACTTTGAAAAGTTCGTCACAAAATCGGATGTAATCGTTGCAAACAGATACAGCTCCGTTCTTGACTGTGTAAAAGAAAAGGTTTATACAAGAGATTTGTTTTTCAGAGATTAATTTGAGGGTAAAAGTATGGAAACATTGATTATCGGCAAACCGAAAGCTGTACAAAAATCGTCTTGAAATTGCAAAAAAATCCGCAAAAATCTTTGATATGCCGTTGATTGACATTAATTCAAATCTCGGTGAACATCTTACCCTGCCGTATGTAAAGGTTCATCATTATTGCAGCTTTTCGGCGGTCTTGTGTATGCAGAAATTCTCAGTCTTATGAAAAAGAAGGGTTTCAAGCTTACGCCAATTCAAAAAATTAAAAAGGCTGTCTATGCCATTTATCTTAAATTCAGAGGGAATTAAGGCTTACGGTTACTTCGCACAAAACAAAAATGCATCAGACCTTTTCGGGCATCTGATGCATTTTCTTTTTTAAACTGTTTTCTTGAATATACTGCGGTGGCACACCGCCGACATCATTTTCTGTTTTCAACTTTCAATTCTTAATTGAAAGCACCGCTCGGGTATTTAACTTTAGCATATGCAAATACTGCTACCCGAATTGGGTGCAACAACTTGTTGCTTATTCTTCCTCAGCAAGCTCATCGGCTGTAACTTCTGCCTGCGGTTCTTCCTTTGCAGCCTCCTCAGGCTCTTTTTCGGAAACAATATCGTCAATTTCCTCAATAAGCTTCTGTTCTGCGCATCTGTGCTTTTTTAAAGCGAGAAATGCTGCTGTGGCAGCCGCAAGTGCAGAGATTGCACCGATGATTGTGTAGAATAATTTTTTGTTTTTATCCATTCCGGCACCTCTTTCAGTATTAATATAAATCAGCGGAAAAACCGTATTTTTCTACTTACTGCTATTTTATATCATTTTTACAAATTTTTCAATAGGCAACTGATAATCTTTGCACAAATGGCTGTCAGTGTGTTATATTCTCTTTTTACGCTCTGCAAGGGCAAAAAGCACTCCGCCCGAAATTACAACAAGCATCATAACAGCCGTTGCTGTCACTCCTGTCTGAACACCGCCGTTTTTATCAGGCTGTGAAGGAGTGCTGTCCGATGTTGCGGCACCGCCTGTTGCCGAAGTCGGATTTACAGAGGTTGTACCGACAGTTGCAGGCTCACCCGTCGGAGCAGTCTGAACAGTCTGTTCCTGAGTAGCAGTCGGTTCTTCCGACTGTGACGATTTCTCAACAAGATTTGCATTTGCGGCAGCCTTTTCAAAATCGCCCTTGCCGATATAATCACGCAGAATTTGTTCGCAGGTGGTATATTCTTTCACGGTCGGGAGCGACGCAACATCGCCGTAATCGGAACTGTCAAACGCATAGTTATTTGAAACCACTCTGTAAGTTTTTAAAGTGTCAATTGCCTTTCCACTGATTTTTACATCTGACACTCTGCCGCCGTACGCCTTTGAATAGTCATATACCGCACTTAAACCGCTGAACTGCATTACAGAACCCCTGTTATCGGGCCAGCTGTACTGATACGGGTCTTCCCCGTCCTTTATCGCCTGCTTTTGAAGGTCATAAACCGCATTGTTTTTCTTCATAAGGTCAACTGAAAATTCAAGAATATCAATAATCTGCTGACCTGTAAGCTCCTTTTCAACAAGCACATTGCCGTAGGGTGAAATTGAAATCAAATCGGAATATGTCACATTACCCTTTGGAATACCCCCACGGATTCCGCCTGCATTCTCCATTGCAACATCAGCACCCGTAAAGTCAAGATAAGCGGCTGTTACGATTCTGCCTATCTCCTGCTCGCTTGTTCTCAGCTCTTCCCAGCTGTAAGCGTACTCCCTACTGCTCTCGCCGATTACTTCGCTGAGTACGCTCTGTTCACGCTTTTCAATTGCAGAAATATCGGATGCAATCTTTTCATCGGACATTCCCTGAGTATCGGCAGACGAATATGTTTTTTCGACTGCATCGGTAACGCCCTTTTCATTGGAATATGTCAGAGTAAGCACCCCTACATTTTTGAAAAAGCAGTTTGCCTCAACAAGCTTTACGCTCTTGCCGTCACTGTCAGTACAGTATTTGTCAATGAGAATGTGCTGATGACCTGCGATTACCGCATCAATGCCCGATGTTTCGGCAATGAATTTTTCGGGGTTTGCATTATGAGTCAGCGCAAGTATAATATCACAATTCTCGTCATCTCTGAGAAAATTCGCGTACGCTGTCGCTGTTTCGGCTGAATTTTCAAAGCGAACATTTTCAACATTCTTTGCCGATGTTGATGTGTAAAAATCTTCGTCAATAACGCCGAAAACTCCGACTCTTACCTTTGTGCCGTCATCAGCAGTAACATTCTTTATATAAAAGTTGTTGTCAAAATATCTGTCGCCGTTTGTGTCTGCCACATTTGAGGCAAGTATGGTAAAAGAGCTTTCTCTGTCAAGCTCTCTCAGCCTGTCGGCACTGTATGACCAATCGTGATTGCCTGGTGTCATTGCGTCATAACCTACAGCGTCCATAAGCTCGGCAATGCTTTTTCCCTCTTCAACGGTGGCAAATGACTGTCCGTGAAAGGTGTCGCCTGCATCAAGTATCAAATCGGCATTTTCCTTGTCCGCAATGGTCTTGACTGCGTCAAAACCGATTTGACCGCCCGATGTGGACTTGTAGTAGCCGTGAATATCGTTTGTGTGAACGATATGAATTTCCGTTGATTTTTCTTCGGCAGATACAGCACACACCGAAATGCCCGAAAGCATTATGGCACTAAGCAAAACACAACCGAATTTTTTTATGTTTTCTGATTTCATTACTTTACTCCTTTCATATTAAAAATATGTAGTAATTGTTTGTAAAATCAATGCTTTGTTGGGTGAATTGTACCATATTCTGCGCAATTTTTCAATAGTTTTATATTGAATACGGCGGTAAGCTGTTTTATTATTGCAAAATTCTGCTTTATCTGCTATTATTTCAAGATGTTGATAACCTAAAAGTTACGCTGAAATTTCTCAACAAGGACAGCTTAAAAATCTTTGAATACACCTTTGATTCATCAATTTTGCTGAAGAAAAAATAACAAAAGCATAATAACAAATAAAAATCAAAACAAAAACGGCAGTACCAAAAAAATCGGTACTGCCGTTATTATATAAGAAATTAATCTCTTGTTTTTTCGCCGTTAAGAATCATTTCCGCATTCTTAACACGCTCTTTTGTCGGGGGATCAATGCCCTCGAGAGGATAGTCATAACCGAGAGCCTTCCACTTGTACACACCGAGTGTGTGGTAAGGAAGAACCTCGACACGCTCAACATTCTTGAGTGAGTGAATAAAGTCGGCAAGTCTGAAAAGATACTCGTCCTTATCATTTCTTTCAGGCACAAGAACATGTCTTATCCATACGGGCTTGCCCATATCGGAAAGCTGTCTTGCCATTTCAAGAATATTGGTGTTTGGCTGTCCTGTAAGGATTTTGTGCTGTTCGTTGTCGATATGCTTTATATCAAGCAACAGCAAATCCGTATATTCCATTAGCTCTTTCCACTTTGAATAGAACGGCTCTTTGGTTGTAAACGGGTTGGCGCTTGTGTCAATACAGGTATTAACGCCCTGCTTTTTAGCCTTCTTGAACAAATCAAGCAAAAAGTCAATCTGTAAAAGCGGCTCACCTCCGCTTACTGTGATACCGCCCTTATTTTTCCAATAGGGGCGGTATGCAAGCGCTTTATTAAGCAACTCGTCGGCGGTGTATTCCACGGTGTTTTCATCGTGTTTCCATGTGTCGGGATTGTGGCAGAACTGGCAACGCATTGCGCAACCGCTCAGAAAAATCACAAATCTCACGCCCGGACCGTCAACAGAGCCAAAAGTTTCTATTGAGTGTACAAAGCCTTTAACAGCATTGTCCGACATTACATTCTGTCGTGGCAGGTTCTGGCAATAACATCCAGCTGCTGCTCTCTTGTAAGGTCGATGAACTTAACAGCATAACCCGATACACGGATTGTGAAGTTAGCATACTCTTCCTTCTCAGGATGCTCCATAGCGTCAATGAGTTTTTCTGTACCGAATACATTTACATTGAGGTGGTGTGCGCCCTGATCAAAGTAGCCGTCCATAACATTTACGAGGTTGTCAACACGCTCGTCATCGTTGTGTCCGAGAGCACCCGGGTTGATTGTCTGAGTATTTGAAATACCGTCAAGAGCGTACTCGTAAGGAAGCTTAGCAACAGAGTTAAGTGAAGCAAGAAGACCGTTCTGCTCTGCACCGTAGCTTGGGTTAGCACCCGGTGAAAGCGGCTCGCCGGCTTTTCTGCCGTCAGGAAGTGAACCTGTAGCCTTACCGTAAACAACATTTGATGTGATTGTAAGGATAGAAGTTGTAGGCTCTGAATCTCTGTATGTGTGGCAATACTTGAGCTTAGCCATGAATGTCTTGAGAAGATCAACGGCAATCTTATCTGCTCTCTCGTCATTGTTACCGTATCTTGGGAAGTCACCCTCTGTTTCAAAGTCAACAGCAACGCCGTCCTCGTCACGGATAACCTTAACCTTAGCGTACTTAATAGCGCTGAGTGAGTCAACAACATGTGAGAAGCCTGCAATACCTGTTGCAAATGTTCTTCTTACATCTGTATCAATAAGAGCCATTTCTGCTGCCTCATAGTAGTACTTATCATGCATGTAGTGAATCATGTTAAGTGTGCCTACATAGAGGTGAGCAAGCCAATCCATCATTGTGTCATACTTCTTGATAACTTCGTCATAATCAAGGTACTCTGATGTGATAGGTGTATATTCAGGACCAACCTGCATCTTTGTCTTTTCATCAATACCGCCGTTGATAGCGTAGAGAAGGCACTTAGCAAGGTTAGCTCTTGCACCGAAGAACTGGATTTCCTTACCTGTCTGTGTTGCGGATACGCAGCAGCAGATTGAGTAATCATCGCCCCATACAGGACGCATTACATCATCGTTCTCGTACTGAATTGAGCTTGTTGTAACTGAAATATGAGCAGCATACTTCTTGAAGTTCTCCGGAAGTCTTGAAGAATAAAGAACTGTGAGGTTTGGCTCAGGTGAAGGTCCCATATTCTCAAGTGTGTGGAGGAAACGGTAGTCGTTCTTTGTAACCATTGAACGGCCGTCAATGCCAAGACCTGCAACTTCGAGTGTAGCCCATACAGGGTCGCCCGAGAAGAGCTGGTTGTAAGACTCAATTCTTGCAAACTTAACCATACGGCACTTCATAACAAAGTGGTCAACGAGTTCCTGAGCCTGTGATTCTGTAAGTGTACCGTTCTCAAGGTCACGCTCGATGTAAATGTCGAGGAATGTTGATACACGACCAACGCTCATTGCAGCGCCGTTCTGAGTCTTGATAGCAGCAAGATAACCGAAGTAGAGCCACTGAACTGCCTCTGCAGCGTTCTTAGCAGGCTGTGAAATATCAAAGCCGTAAGAATGTGCCATTTCCTTCATATCGTTAAGAGCACGAATCTGATCGGCGATTTCTTCACGAAGCTGGAAGTCGCCTCTTCTCATACCCTGACGGTTTGTTTCTGCAAAGTCCTCTTTCTTGCCTTCGATAAGACGGTCAATACCGTAAAGAGCAACTCTTCTGTAGTCACCAACGATTCTGCCTCTGCCGTATGTGTCGGGAAGACCTGTAAGAATCTTGTTGTGACGGGCAAGTTTCATCTCGGGAGTATAGATATCGAATACACCCTGGTTGTGAGTCTTGTGATATTTTGTAAAGATTTCGTGGAGTTTAGGGCTTGGAGTGTAGCCATACATCTGGCATGACTGCTCAGCCATTTTGATACCGCCGTAAGGCATAAATGCACGCTTGAGAGGCTTGTCTGTCTGAAGACCTACAACCTTTTCAAGGTCTTTATCAAGATATGCAGCGCCGTAAGCTGTGATGCCGCTTACAACCTCAGTTTCCATATCAAGAACGCCGCCCTTGGCTCTTTCTTCCTTCTGGAGTTCCTTGAGCTCGCCCCAGAGCTTGTCTGTAGCTTCTGTAGGACCTTCAAGGAAAGACTGGTCGCCGTCATAAGGTGTGTAGTTTCTCTGAATGAAGTCTCTGACATCAATGTCGGACTCCCATTTGCCACCTGCAAAATTTGTCCATTCTTCTCTCATTACTGTAAAACCTCCGATAATGATAATTAATACTGAATTTTGTATATGACACAAAAAAATGCCGACTCAATTCCAAGCAGACGCCCGGTAAGGTCAGCTCCTTGAAAAAATCGTCATACATCCTTGTATTCTGTCATTTATTCACTTTTATAATCATATAACCAACACCATTAAAATAACACTTTTTAAGGGCGTTGTCAAGCATTTTGAGATACTTTTTACACCACTTTTTCACACTCAAAACACTATGGTAAATGAGTACAATTTTAGGGTATGAGGAACATTATTTTCAGCAGATTTTTTCCTGTATTTGTGCGGAATATTTTGTCATATGCCTGCTCTGCTGCACTGCGGCTTGAATCGTCCTCATAAAGGTTCACAAGGAAGTCTGCCTCTACCAAAATTCGGTACGGCAAAGTATCAATATTTCCATAGGTGTGATGGTGTCCCACAAGGTAACAAACTTTGTCAATAAATGTTTTTTCGTAGCCGAGAGCAGCAAGCAACTTTTCAGCCTCGTGAGGACCTTCAAGTTCCTGATACTTTCCTGCAGACGAATTGTACTTTTCTTCGCTCACCTTTATGCCGATGTCGTGAACGATTGCAGCGATTTCAAGAAGCTCCTGATCGTCTGGCAAAAGATTTTCACTCTCACCGATTGTCTTTGCAAATGAATAAACCTTGAGAAAATGGTGAATCCTTTTCTTATCACTTCCAAAATATTCAATCATAGCAGTTATAACCCTGTCGGTTTTCATATTATCACTCCTTACGGCGAGCCGCCGTACCCTATTCGTATAGATAGTTTTTTGTTTGTGCAATTCTGTAGGGGTAGCCTTGCGACCGCCGCCTGTGGCGGATAAAGGGAGCAAAGCGCTGTCTGAAATAACGAGCAAAAAGGCAGTACATTTATGTACAACGCATTGCGACTATATTTCAGACGGGAGGATTCGCACAAACAATCACTTTTTCATACTTCTTATATATGCAAAGGTTTTTTCTTCACCCTCATCTCTCAGCATAACCAATAATTTTTCAAGCAAAGCCTCGGTGTTGGGGTGCATACGGTGTTTGCCTCTGATTCTGCAAAAATATGTAAACGGAGCGCCGTCCGTGTAATTTTTGCCGTTGTAGATTTTGCTTGCGGCAACTCGGTCGCAGAACATTTCGATAACATATTTTACAGGCATTTCAACATTTTCAATCTGCTTTGTCTTTGGGTTGTAATCGTTCCAGTATTCGTAATGGTGACGGTTTCTGCCCTTGTGGTGCATCCATGCCTGTGAATAGCCGTACAGCTCTCTTTCCTTTTCATTGGGACTTCTCGTGCCCTGAAAATACTTTGCACCCGGAATAAATTCTGTAGGCGAATACTTTGACAAATCGTGTATTAATCCCTGTCTGAGAATTCCTGCCCTTGCACAGTTGGCAATTACCTTGTGCCTATGACGGGTTATTGTTCTGAAATGTTTAATCGGATGTGCCATAATTATCACCATAAATTGTTAGTTTGGAAAATACAAAACATTCTCCGACTGACATTTTACCACATTTCCTGCCGATTTAAAATAGCACTTGCAAGATTGTCGAAAAAAAGTTATAATATACAAAGGTTAAAATTTTGTAACCATTTAATGTTAAATTCTATAAGGATAGGTAATCTATGAAAAAGAAAATTTTCATTCTTTTACTATGTGTTGTCCTCATTGCAACCTGCATATTATGCGGTGTGACGGGAATTTTCGGAAATGATTCTCATAATTCTCCAAAACCGCAGACGCCCGATACGGCAGTAACCGAAAATATGACATTTCCGAGCAAGGTCGATTCGCTCACATTAAAGGTCGGCGAATCAAAGCTTATTGAACTGTCATCCGAAAAAGCAAAATCCGTTACCAAATGGACAAGCTCGGACAGTAAAATTGTTACCGTTGATGACGGCGGAAGGGTTGACGCTCTCAAAGAGGGTACGGCTCTGATTTCTGCCGTTTTAAAAGACAAATCGAAGTCGGAATTTCAGGTTACGGTGGCAAAATCAACTGCGAAAAAACAGCAAAGCTACTCAACCTGTATAACGGCAAATCTTGACAAGCTTGAAAGCAATAAGCGTAACACGGCAAAAAACCTGTACGCAATCAAGGTCAACCGCACGGCAAACTGCGTGACGGTTTACACATATGACGAAAAGGGCAAGTACACAATCCCCGTAAGGGCGATGATTTGCTCCACAGGTCTTGACAATTCGACAATCACGGGTGACTACACAATCGGAATCAAGTCCGAATGGCTTTTCCTTGTGGGCGATGTTTTCGGAAGATACATCAGCGGAATTTCGGGCGATTATCTTTTCCACTCCGTTCCCTACTACTCAATGAGCGAAGAAGATTTGGAGCTTGAGGAGTTCAACAAGCTTGGCGAACAGGCATCACAAGGATGCGTAAGGCTTGCGGTTTCGGATGCAAAGTGGGTTTATGACAACTGCCCCACAGGCACGAATGTAAGCATATATGACGATGCAGAAAATGCAGGTCCTCTCGGAAAACCAGAGGCAATCAAAATTACCGATTTTACCAACAAATGGGATCCGACAGACAGCAATAAAAAATGTCCGTATGCCAAAGCAACACCGACAATCAGCGGTGCAAACGATTACACAATTAAAAGCGGAGGCGAATTTTATGCCCTTGCCGGAGTAACAGCCGTTGACACCTGCGGCAACGACATAACATCAAATATCGAAGTTTTCGGCAATGTGGTAACCACCCGAAAAGGCAAGTACAAGGTAACATATTCAGTCACCGATGCGCTAAAAAGAACATCAAGCGTAACGATTACGGTAACGGTCGAGTAAATTTAACGGCGAGCCGCCGTTAAATGAATATTGAATAGTGAATAATTATGGTCGAGAAGACAGTTTGCCAAATGCAACCATTCGTCTTCCCGACCGTTTTTCATATGAAAGTTGTTGTTTGTCTGTAGGGGCGTTCATCGGGCGCCCGCAAGTAATGGCACATATTATATATTGGAACAAACTTTATAAATGCCACAAAATGATTGCCATAATGTAGCGGCGAAC
>ERZ791571.1109-NODE-1109-length-14055-cov-2.249643_pt1 | contig 14055 bp, 17 predicted proteins | sample MGYA00509972_ERZ791571 | MGnify/ENA primary metagenome ERZ791571 (study PRJEB30046, sample SAMN00791936) | human gut metagenome | study: EMG produced TPA metagenomics assembly of the A metagenome-wide association study of gut microbiota in type 2... | reverse complement strand
TCCGCTAAGAATCAGGCGGAAAGGACAAAAGAATGAAGTTAAAGATTCGTTATGAAAACAATGTTGATAACAAGGCTCCAATTACAGTAGAAATTGAAGTTCCAGATGATGAATGTACTGTAATGATTGAGGCGGATTATCAAAAGCGTTTAGAAAACGCAGAGGATAAGTCACAGGTTACACGAAGAGAAGTGCAGTCAATTATGGATGAGGAGTTTAATAAGCCTTTGTACAATCTTTGGCATAAAGAACACCGTCACCGTGGAAATTTGAAAAAGCAGTTCCGCAAGGATGATGAGGAAGGTGATGAGAGTGACGGCCTTGATACTGTAGGCGATTACTCGCAGGAAGAAGAACGAAACAGTCAGTATGAGTATGAAGATCTATGCTTACGAATCCGCAAGACACTGAAATCTGAGTATGCCGATGTAATCATTACAGTTTGTCTTGATGACATGACACCTGAGGAATATGCATTAAAAAACGGTTTAAAAAGGGATGCCGTGTACAAGCGTTTACAACGGGCAAAAAAGAAAATGCGAGAAATTTTCTAAAGTTGTCCAATCTGACTCTCTCCCACGGCTATTAAATGAGGGTCAACCTCAATAAAATACAGGAGGTAATTCTAATGAGTGAATTACAGATTTTTAAGAATGCGGAATTTGGCTCTGTCCGTACATTGGCAATAAATGATGAGCCGTATTTTGTGGCTAGGGATGCGGCAGAAATCCTCGGTTACAGTAATCCTCGCAAAGCTATCATCGACCACGTTGACGAAGAGGATAAAACAGATGGGATAACGATTCGTGACTCCATCGGTAGAGAGCAAACACCTGTCTTAATCAATGAATCAGGTCTTTATAGCCTTATCCTTTCCAGTAAGATGCCAAATGCTAAAAAGTTCAAGCGTTGGGTTACAAGTGAAGTCCTCCCTGCTATCCATAGGCACGGCATCTATGCAATAGATGAGGTTCTGAACAATCCCGATATGCTGATTGCAGCACTTACTGAATTAAAGGCAGAGCGAGAGAAAACAAAATTGTTAACGGAAACTGTGGCTGTTCAGAAACAGCAGATTTCTGAAATGAAACCAAAAGCATCATACTATGATGTTGTTCTTAACTGTAAAGACCTTGTTGCGATTTCGGTAATTGCGAAGGACTACGGTTGGAGTGCAAACCGAATGAATCAATACCTTCATAAAAAAGGTGTGCAGTACAAGCAGGGCAATAAGATATGGCTTTTGTATCAGAAATACTCAGAGTTAGGTTACACAAGCACTAAAACGAACAGCTATTCCGGTAGTGACGGAACAGTTCATACAAAACCGCATACCTATTGGACGCAAAAAGGTAGATTGTTTATATATGAGCTTTTGAAGTCTGACGGTATTCTTCCAAATATTGAAAGAGAGAAAAAATATGTCGATTGATAAATACAACGCAGAAGGTTACTTCGACCCGGTTACATATGAGGCCTTGACAAAAATTGAAAAGGAAGAGCGAGCGGCACGAAAAGCCGCCGCCTTCCGACCTATGGTTTATATCTGCAGTCCTTATTCCGGTGATATAGAAAGAAATACAGCAAACGCAAGAATGTATTCCAGATTTGCTGTTGCAAAGAACGCTATACCCTTTGCTCCACACCTTCTTCTTCCTCAATACTTATCAGAACAGCACGAAAGAGGTCTTGCAATGTTTATGAATAAAGTATTTCTCGGAAAATGTGCTGAACTGTGGGTGTTTGGTCATTGCATTACCGAAGGTATGGCAGAAGAAATTGCACTGGCAGAAAAAATGAAAAAGAAAATCAGATATTTCACTGAAGATTTGAGGGAGATAACAGAATGATTAAACTAACTATTTATACGGCAGACTGTACCCACAGTCTGTCTAATTGCATTTATCCTAATAAACATATTATCACAGATGAAACATCTATGAAAAAGGCGATGAAATATGACCATGTCACGGCTGAATATAAGGATAACTATCGCAGTAATTCCAATTTTATCAGTGCTGATAATGTTCCTCTCGATTGTGACAATGACCACAGTGATAATCCTGATGATTGGATTACACCTTTTGAAGTTGCTATGGCTTTCCCTGATGTTGCTTTTGTTGCTGTTTACAGTAAAAGTCATATGAAAGTAAAAGACGGCAGGTCTGCTCGTCCAAGATTTCATACGTACTTTCCTATATCTAAAATGACTGGCTCTAAAGAATACACTCTCCTTAAGAAGAGAATATCATCTTCTTTTCCATACTTTGATAGTAATGCACTGGATAGTGCAAGACTGCTCTTTGGTGTGGCAGAACCACAGGTAGAATTCTATGACGGCAACAATAACATCGTAGATTATCTTGACGATAAGGATTTTGAGAATTGGGATAATCAGCAGAGCGAAATTCCGCAAGGAAAGAGAAATAATACGATGTCACATTATGCAGGAAGAATCATCAAACGCTACGGTGATACTGACGAGGCTTACCAACTATATTTACAGAAAGCAGAAAAATGCAGTCCTCCTCTTGCTGATGAAGAACTGAAAATTATTTGGAACAGTGCTCTAAAGTTCGGTGAAAGGGTTTCTTCACAGGCAGGATATATTCCACCCGAACAGTATAATACAAACTTAGAATTGAAACCGGAAGATTACTCGGATGTAGGACAGGCAGTTGTGCTTGCAAGAGAATACAATGAAAGTTTAAGGTATTCTCCATCAACGGGTTACCTTGTTTACAACGGCAGTTTTTGGAAAGAGTCTGACCCGTTGTCACAGGCTGTGGCACAGGAACTTACCACAAGACAACTTGCCGAGGCGGAAACAGAGATAAATAAAAGGCTTAAAGAAATGGAGCAAAACGGTGCTTTTGAAATTCTTGCACAGATGGGTGCTAAAAAAGCAGTATCTGCTTTCAACAAATTACAGGCACACTCCTATGAAATGTATGAGGATGTATTAATTTACAAGAAATATGCAATTAAACGCAGAGATTCAAAGTACATTTCTTCTGCACTTAAGGAAGTCAGACCTATGGTGTGTATTACGCAGGATCTTTTGGATAAGAACGAATTTTTGCTCAACACACCAAGCGGTACATATGACCTTCGCAAAGGGACAGACGAAATACAGGAGCACAATAACTTTGACTATATTACAAAGCAAACAGCAGTCAATGCCGATAAGGTGGGTACTGATTTATGGGAGAATGCACTCGATACCTTCTTCTGCAATGACAATGACCTTATTGAGTATGTTCAGCGAATAGTTGGCCTTTCTGCAATCGGAAAGGTATATGTTGAGGCTCTGATTATTGCCTACGGTGAAGGACGAAACGGCAAATCTACATTCTGGAATGTAGTATCCCGTGTGCTTGGTACTTACAGCGGTAATATTTCTGCCGATGTACTGACGGTTGGGTGTAAAAGGAATGTGAAACCCGAGCTTGCCGAGGCTAAAGGAAAAAGACTGCTTATTGCAGCGGAATTGGAAGAAGGTATGCGACTTAATACCTCAAATGTAAAGCAGCTTTGCTCTACTGATGAAATCTATGCTGAAAAGAAGTACAAGGCATCTTTTTCATACATTCCGAGCCACACACTCGTGCTTTACACAAACCACCTGCCAAAGGTCGGTGCTATTGATAAAGGTACATGGCGAAGACTGATTGTAATTCCTTTTGAGGCGAAAATTGAAGGCAGCAACGATGTGAAAAATTTTGCTGACTATCTATTTGATAACGCAGGCGGTGCTGTTTTATCCTGGATTATTGAGGGTGCAAAAAAAGTTATTGAGGAGAAGTATCATATTGAACCGCCACAGAAAGTAAATGATGCCATTCGCAAGTACAAGGACAACAATGACTGGATGTCGCATTTTCTTTCTGAGTGCTGTGAGGTTGAAGAAAGCTATACTGCAAAATCCGGAGAAGTGTATAACGCATATCGTTCCTATTGCACACAGGTGGGTGACTTTATTCGCAGTACGGCTGATTTTTACACTGCCTTGGAAAGCTGCGGTTTCGACCGTGAAAAGACAAGAGATTGTAACCTTATTATCGGTCTGAGATTGAAGTCAGAATTCCTTGAATAAAAGCGTTTTTCTTTTAGTGTGGAAGTCTATGGAAGTCTTTTCTAAAACTTCTCTTAAAGAGATAAAAATAAATGTATATATAAAATTACGGAAATACACTCCATAGACCTCCACATATCACATTTGATGGAGGTTGCACGATTGAAAGAAAAGATAACAGAAGAAAAGAAGACTGTTTCAGTGAAAAAGAAGCATAGAAATTCGGAACAAAATTTAGGGAACTTTAACGGAATGCCGGACAGGCTTGTGCTGTTGCCCTTCGGGAAGGTTGCATTTGTGGAAGTGAAAGCACCGAACAAAAAACCTCGCCCTCTGCAAAAAGCAAGGCATAGATTACTTAAAAAACTCGGTTTCAAGGTGTATGTGCTTGATGATGCAGAACAGATTGGAGAGATAATTGATGAAATACGAACCGCATAGCTATCAGAAATATGCTATTGAATATTTGAAGTCACACCCTGTTTCAGCTTTGTTTTTGGATTGCGGTTTAGGAAAAACTTCAATCACGCTGTCTGCAGTAAACGAGCTGTTGTTTGACAGCTTCGAAGTGCGTAAGGTACTTGTTATAGCACCTGTACGTGTTGCAAAATTTTCATGGCCTGACGAGATAAAGAAATGGGATCACCTTTCAGAACTGAGATACTCATTAGCTGTTGGTACAGAGGAACAACGAATTGTGGCGCTTAATGCAGCTGCAGACATATACATAATCAACCGAGAAAATATTCAATGGCTTGTTGAGAAAAGCGATATTCCTTTTGACTTTGATATGCTTGTAATAGACGAGCTTTCATCATTCAAAAATCATCAGACAAAAAGGTTCAGGTCACTGATGAAGGTAAGACCAAAGGTGAAACGCATAGTAGGCTTAACAGGTACACCGTCAAGTAACGGACTTATGGATTTATTTGCAGAATTTAAAATCCTTGATATGGGTGCAAGGCTTGGGAGATTTATCGGGCAGTACAGAAATAAGTATTTCAAACCCGACAAAATGAACGGACAGGTTGTTTATTCGTACAAGCCGCTTCCTAATGCAGAGCAAGACATATATGAAAAAATCTCCGACATTACAGTTTCGATGAAAGCAAATGAATACCTGAAAATGCCGGAGCTGGTAGTCAGTGATTATGAGGCCCAATTATCGGACAAAGAGAAAAATCACTATGACAAAATGAAGAAAAATTTAGTCCTTGAAATTGCAGAGGGAGAAATCACAGCATCTAACGCTGCATCACTGTCTAACAAGCTGTGTCAGATGTCAAACGGTGCAATTTACGATGATAAGCAGAATATCATTGAAATTCACAGCCGAAAACTTGACGCACTTGAGGACATTATTGAAAGTATGAACGGTAAACCGCTGTTAGTTGCCTACTGGTACAAGCACGATTTTGAAAGAATTGCAGAACGGCTTGAAAGCCTGCATATTCCGTTTTCAAAACTTGATACGGACAGAAGTATCGAAAGGTGGAACAAGGGCGAAATACCTGTTGCACTTATTCACCCTACATCGGCAGGACACGGACTTAATCTTCAAAGCGGAGGTTCAACACTTGTGTGGTTCGGCTTAACCTGGAGTCTTGAACTGTATCAGCAGACAAATGCAAGGCTGTACCGTCAAGGTCAGAAAAGCACCGTTGTAATTCAGCACATCATCACTAAAGGCACTATTGATGAGCAGATTTTAAAAGCACTGCAAAGGAAGGACAAAACACAGTCGGATTTGATAGATGCCGTTAAGGCAGATTTGGGAGGTTTTCTAAAATGACAGCAAAGGAATATTTAAGTCAGGCACGATTTTTTGATGACCGCATAAACTCAAAAATACAACAAATATCCTCACTTAACGAGCTTGCAACAAAATGCACAGCCACAATTTCGGATATGCCACACAGTCCCAACAGCGGTGGTTCTACAATGGCTGACGCAGTGTGCAAGATAGTCGATTTACAAGAGGAAATAAACAAAGACATTGACAGGCTTGTTGACTTAAAGCGAGAGATTATGGGCGTTATTAAAGCAGTGCCGAATGTAGAGTATCAGACAATTCTTGAAAAGCGTTATCTTTGCTTTATCAGTTGGGAGCAGATTGCTGTTGATATGAACTATTCAATGCAGCACATTCACCGTATGCACAGTTCCGCACTGAAAGAAATTACTGTTTCAAAGCAAGATGAGAGTAAATGTGATAGAATGAGAGTCGGCTGATATGATATTATTAAAATAGACAAAAAGAAAATGAACGAGCCTTGTGGAGAAATCCGCAGGGCTTTTCTTTTGCCCCGAAGGAGGTGTGACACTTGCCAAGAAAACCAAAAAGGCCTTGTGCCTTCCCCAGCTGTCCTAACCTTACTGACAAACAGTATTGTGAACAGCACGAGAAAGAACAGAACAAACGCTACAACAAGTATGAACGCAGATCTGATGTAAACATTAAGTACGGTAGAGCGTGGCGAAAGGTTCGTGAGCGTTATGTGTCGGCACACCCGTTGTGTGAGAGGTGCCTTGAGGAAGGCAGAATCACTCCTGTTGATGAAGTGCATCATATTATTCCTGTTTCACAAGGTGGAACGAATGAGGAAAGTAATCTGATGTCACTTTGCAAAAGCTGTCACAATAAAATTCACCTTGAAATCGGTGACAGAAAAATAAGACGGTGACCAGTAGGGGGATAAAAATCTCTACAGCTTTCAGCTCGGACAACGGCCCGGGGTGTCACGCACAAAAAAAGCGAAATCAAACGGGGTATAACCCCACGGAGGTGATTGTATGGCAAAAGACGGCACAGCAAGAGGCGGTGCGAGAGCCGGGAGCGGCAGAAAATCCAAGGCTTTGAAAGAAAAACTTGATAGCGGAAATCCCGGCGGCAGAAAGCTGACGGTTATGGAACTCCCTGCTGATTCGGATTTAAGCGGTGAGGATATGCCCGAGCCTAAAAGCTATATGCTGGACAGACAGAAAAACGGCGGTGACCTTGATGCAGAAGATGTGTTCAGAGAAACATGGCTGTGGCTCAAGGAACGTGGTTGTGAAAAGCTGGTAAGCACTCAGCTTGTGCGTAACTATGCCATGAGCGTTTCAAGGTGGATTCAGTGCGAACACGCTATCTCGGAATACGGCTTTCTTGCAAAGCACCCTACAACTGGTCAGGCTATTGCAAGTCCGTATGTCAGTATGAGTCAGAACTATATGAAACAGGTAAACAATCTGTGGTATCAGATTTTCCAGATAGTAAAGGAAAACTGCTCGGCAGATTTTTCAGGAGCAACGCCGCAGGACGATGTTATGGAGAGATTGTTACGCTCTCGGAGAGGAAACTGATATGAATTTCAGATTGAACCAATTTATGAAAAAACTTAAAAACAGCAGACCTTATCTTTCAAAACAACAGTACCGCACAATCAAAGGTCAGGCTCTTTCGGGAGATATTGACGGTGCTGAAAAAGGTCTGAACTCACTTTTGAGGAGGTGTGTATATGAACACAACAACAGAAATGCAGCTTGTTCCCGTTGAAAAGCTGATACCATATATCAACAATGCAAGAACACACAGTGACGAGCAGATAAAGAAACTTCGCTCATCACTGCGTGAGTTTGGCTTTATCAATCCCGTAATAATTGACAGAGATTTCAATGTCATTGCAGGACACGGCAGAATTTTAGCTGCAAAGGCGGAAAATATTTCAGAAGTTCCATGTGTGTTTGTTGATTACCTGAATGATGCACAGAAGAAAGCATACATACTGGCAGATAACCGTATGGCTATGGATGCCGGCTGGGACGAAGAACTTTTGAGAGTTGAAATTGAGTCCTTACAGGGTACCGACTTTGATATCGGACTTACGGGATTTGATGAAAACGAAATCGCAGAGCTTTTTGCCGATGATAACGATGATGTAAAAGATGATGATTTTGATGTTGAGAGCGAGCTTGAAAAACCACCGGTAACAAAAAGCGGTGACCTTTGGCTGCTCGGCAATCACAGACTTATCTGCGGTGACAGCACAAAGGAAAATACATACACTCGCCTTATGGACGGTAAGAAAGCAAACCTTGTTGTTACTGACCCACCATACAATGTCAACTACGAGGGCAGTGCAGGAAAAATCAAGAACGATAATCTTGAAAATGATAAGTTCTATCAGTTCTTACTCGATGCCTTTCAAAACACAGAAAAGGCTATGGCAGATGATGCAAGCATCTATGTTTTTCACGCGGATACAGAAGGACTAAATTTCAGAAAAGCGTTCAAGGACGCAGGCTTTTATCTTTCCGGAACTTGCATATGGAAAAAGCAGAGCCTTGTTCTTGGCAGAAGTCCGTATCAGTGGCAGCACGAACCTGTTCTGTTCGGCTGGAAGAAGAACGGTAAGCACAAGTGGTACTCCGACAGAAAGCAGACCACAATATGGGAGTTTGACAAACCGAAGAAAAACGGCGACCACCCCACAATGAAACCTGTTCCGCTGATTGCATATCCGATTAAAAATTCAAGTATGACAAACTGTATCGTACTTGATCCCTTCGGCGGTAGCGGAAGTACACTTATAGCCTGTGAACAGACAAATAGAATCTGCTACACATCAGAGCTTGATGAAAAATACTGTGATGTAATTGTTAAAAGATATATTGAACAGGTCGGCACTACTGAAAATGTGTATGTAGTGCGTGACGGTCAGAAAATCAGGTTTGATGATTTGGAGGTTAATGCTGATGAACAGTAAGGCATTAACCCTCGGCAGTCTGTTTGACGGCTCGGGCGGTTTTCCTTTAGGCGGAATTCTTTCAGGTATTACACCTCTATGGGCATCAGAAATCGAGCCGTTTCCCATTCGTGTAACTACAAAAAGGCTGTCGCAGATGAAACACTACGGTGATGTATCAAAATTAAACGGAGCGGAACTTCCGCCCGTTGATATAATCACCTTCGGAAGTCCTTGCCAGGATATGAGTGTTGCCGGAAAAAGAGCCGGTCTGTCCGGTTCAAGAAGTAACCTCTTTTATGAGGCGGTAAGAATTGTAAAGGAAATGAGGTGTAAAACGAATGGCGAATATCCAAGATTTGTGGTGTGGGAAAACGTCCCCGGAGCATTCTCGTCAAACAAGGGCGAAGACTTCAAGGCAGTCCTCGAAGAAATCTGCAAAATCAAAGACGATACATTATCTGTTTCTAAATCTGAAAAGTGGACAAACGCAGGAGAAATCGTGGGAGATGCGTTCTCCGTTGCGTGGCGAGTGTTTGACGCTCAATATTGGGGAGTTCCCCAACGAAGAAAACGCATCTACCTTGTCGCAGATTTTGCAGGAGAATGTGCTGGAGAAATACTATTTGAGCAAAAAAGCCTGTCAGGGAATTCTCCGCAGAGCGTCTGCAAGAGGAAAACAACTCCCGGAAATGTTAAAGATTGCATTGGAGCAACAGGCTTTGACGGATACAATGGTCAGCTGACAGGAGATTTATCTGCAACAATCGGTGTGAACTGCGGTATGTCCACAGGCAGAAACGGCATTGTGCTGAATGACCAAGGCGGCAACAGAATGGATATTACCGAAGATGTGACCTGCACACTCCGTGCCGAGGCACACCACCCGCCCTGTGTCTTGGAATCGGCAGGCTTTTGCACGGAACATTCTGCCAAGAGCCGCGGCATAGGTTATGAGGAAGAAACCTCACCGACAATTCGTGCCGGTACAGTTCCGGCAGCTGTGATGTTTGAAAATCACAGTCAGGATACAAGATACACAGGACCCGTTGAGAAAGCACCGACAGTTCTTTCAACCTACGGCACCGGTGGGAACAACCAGCCGTTCGTAATTGAAACACCAAAGACACTTAAAATCAGAAGTGGCTGTGACGGTGGCGGCAAGGGTGCGTTAGTTCAGGATAATAAATCTGCAACTCTGTCCTGCAATAATGACCAGACTGTATTTGTACCGCAAGCCTACGGCATCTGCTCAAAGGACAGCAATTCAATGAAGTCCGATAATCCGAACAGTGGTTTTTACAAAGCTGAAACTTCACGGACGATTGACACAAGCAATCAATCACCGTGTAAAAATCAAGGCGGTATTGCTGTTGTATCTATTCAAGGTTCAATGATTGGACGAAAAGACGAGAACGGTCCACAGGGTGACGGCATAAACGAAGATGTCAGCTTTACCCTTAATGCAACTGACAAACACGCAGTTGCATATGGAATTGACAGGGCAGCTTTTAATCAAGGACAGAATGCAAAGTACAGCTTTGCCGTTGAAACAGAAAAACAACCAACGATGGTAGCAAAAGGACCGGGTGCTGTTGCTACCCCGACATACAGTTCTAGCAAGGCATCTTTCTTTACGAAAGTTCAAGAAGAAAAAGCAAATACATTGGTGGCTACCGATTACAAAGACCCGCCAATCGTAAATGACAATTCAAGCTACGGCTTTTATCCGCAGATGAAAGCTGAGTGTGTAACTTTTACCAAAGAGAAAAGCGGATGTATTGTAAACGGAACAAATCCGGGATTTCAGAACGGAGTTCTTGAATCAAGCTATATCGTGAGAAGATTAACACCAACTGAATGTGCCAGACTACAAGGCTTTCCTGACTGGTGGTGCAGTAACCTGGAAACGGAAAACCCCACAAGTGAAGAACTTGCTTTCTGGAGAGGTGTTTTTAAAACCTATGCCGAGATTAACGGTACAAAAGTTAAATACGACAAGCAGATAATCAAGTGGCTGAAAAATCCACATTCTGATTCAGCTGAGTACAAAATGTGGGGCAACGGAGTGGCACTCCCCTGTGTTTGCTTTGTGCTTTCAAGGATTGCAAGCCTTAACAAAACTATATCTACGGATTGATAACATAATCGTCAGAACCGTCAATATATTTTTCATAATCAATACGGATAGCTGTGTTACCGCCGTAGTGATAGCACATTCTGCCTGCCCAGCCGAGAAAACATATCGTTCCGTCAGCATTCAGAGCCATAATATCATCTGCATATCGTTCTGTGGGTTTCACCTTATCACCAAAGGTAATGCCCTCACGCTCGGTGTCACTCATAAAGCGAGATTGGATAGCTTTGTTTTTCAGAAAGATATACACCTTCTTTTCCAGATTGATGAGTTGTCTAATTGTACGCATAAAAAATACGCTCCTTTCATTAGTTTCCTAAAAAAGAGCGTAAAAAAACAATCCCATCGTTCCGACAGGATTGCAAAAATCTTTATAACCCTATCGGTCAAGCTTTAGCACCTTACCTTTTGGCAGGTTGCTGTGCGGTCAACGAGCTTGTCTCTCACGCACTCTTTATAGGCTATTTTTAAATTAACACAACAATACAGAATTGTCAAGCAAAAATTAATCCTTATCCACTTCAATCTCGCCGTGCTTTTCCTCAAAGGCTTTTACCCTCTGTTTAATATACTGCTCAATCTCACGATTTGCTGAACGGCCTTCGTAGTCTGCAATATATCTGAACTTCTGAAAAAGTGTCCGGTTTACTCTTAGTGTGTATCTTAAAATGTTATCGTCCATAATCAAATCTCCTCGATGTTATTATGACATCATTTTAACGCAATTATTGCACCGTAACGAAAATGGTGGTATTATGATGTCATAGTGGTGTCATATTTTTAAAAGGAGATTGAAATTTATGAAGGTAGCAGTAGTAGGTTCAAGAAATCTAACAATCAATAATCTGGGCGACTATCTGCCCAAAGATACAACGGAAATAGTCAGTGGCGGTGCAAGAGGAATTGACAGGTGTGCAAGAATGTATGCAAAAACTCATAACATCAGGCTGACGGAGTTTATGCCCGAATATGAACGATATGGTCGGTCAGCTCCTTTAAAGAGGAATCTGCAAATAATCAGATATGCCGATATAGTTCTCGCCTTTTGGGACGGTAAATCTCACGGAACACGATTTGTAATTGAAAACTGCAAAAAGGAGAATGTTCCCATTAAGGTATTCACTACTATTTAATACTCACACTTAAAACCGCTGGATTTTCAGCGGTTTGTTTATTTGGGAGAATTTCAAAATTACACTTGCAATCTTTTCTGTTCTGAGTGATATATGTAGTACTAATTTCAAGGAGGAAAAGCAAATGAAATTTCCAAGCAAGGAGCTTGTTGAAAAAGTACGGGCAGAATACCCCATCGGCATAAGAGTTGAGCTTGTAAAAATGGACGATGTTCAGACACCGCCTGTTGGTACAAAAGGCACTGTAAGAGGTGTTGATGATACGGCAAACCTACTAGTTGATTGGGATAACGGTTGTGGTCTTAATGTGATTTATGGCATTGACAAAGCACGCAAGATACAGTCTTAACCACTATAAAATACACAATATATTGTATTAAAGATTGTGTATATTACTTTTCAAAATTGCTTGATATATCCTCGAAAAAGAGCGAATATGTGTGTACCGAAAGGGACAAACACACAATTACGGAGGACAAAAAGATGAGCGAAAAGACATTAAGACAGATTGAGGAAATGAAAAAGCAGACAATCGGTGTTGAGGTTGAGATGAACAATATCACAAGGAATAAAGCAGCAAAAATCGCAGCCGAATTTTTCAGCACAGGTAGATATGAGAACACAGCCGACAGAAACGGCTACTGTACTTGGTCAGCATATGACGAGCAAAGCAGAGAGTGGAAATTTCAAAAGGATGTAAGCATCGCAGGACCTGACAGCGAGAAATGCGAAATGGTAACACCAATCCTTACCTACGCAGACATTGAAATCTTACAGGAGCTTATAAGAAGGCTGAGAAAAGCCGGAGCAAAGAGTGATTCGACAAGAGGCTGCGGAGTTCACATTCACATAGGAGCAAAGGGACACACAGCACAGACTTTGAGAAACCTTGCAAACATTATGGCAAGCCACGAAAGCCTTTTGATTTCCGCAATGAGACTTGACCGAAACCGAATCAACAGATACTGCAGAACGGTTGACCCTTCCTTCCTTGAAAGGCTGAACAGAAGAAAGCCAAAGACAATGGAACAGCTTGCAGACATTTGGTACGAAGGAGTATGGGGCAGCAGAAATCAGCATTACAACGATTCAAGATACAGAATGCTGAATTACCATGCTTGCTTCACCCACGGTACCATCGAATTCCGATGCTTCCAATTTGCCAATGCGGATGGCAAGCGCAGGGGTGGGCTTCACGCCGGAGAGCTGAAAAGCTACATCCAGCTTTGCCTTGCACTGAGCCAGATGGCAAAGACGGGAAAAAGTGCAAGCCCAAAAGAGCCGCAGGTCGAGAATCCGAAATACGCTATGCGGACTTGGCTTCTCCGGCTGGGATTCATTGGCGAGGAATTTGCCACGGCGAGAGAAATTCTGACACGCAACCTGGACGGTGACACAGCTTTCCGTCACGGGCGCGCCGCTTGAAGGACTTAGCCTCAGGCCCCCTTCTGACCGCTTCGGCGGTCTTAAGGTGGTAGGAGGGTAAGCCCTTCAGAAAGGATGGAAACGAAATGAGCAAATACTACTTAGCCTACGGTAGCAACCTGTCAGTAGCACAAATGGCCCAGCGTTGCCCCGATGCAGTCTATGTTGGAACGGCAGTGCTGACCGACTACCGGCTCCTGTTCAAAGGAAGCCAGAGTGGAAACTACCTCACGGTAGAGCCGAAAAATGGATATACGGTTCCCTTGCTGGTCTGGAAGATCAGCGAACGGGATGAATCCTGGCTTGACCGCTACGAGGGGTATCCTGACTTCTATGAAAAAAAGACGATCACGGTCGAGATGCACTCCTTGGTTGATGGTGAGAAAATCGCCACGGTCGATGCCCTCATTTATATCATGCAGGGCAAGCGCAAGCTGGGGTGTCCTCGGCAGCGTTACTTCGACACCTGCCTGGAAGGTTATCATCGTTTCGGCTTTGATGACCGTATTCTCAAACAGGCAGTAGCAGACAGCGCCGATGCTTGGCAGGCAGACAAAT
>ERZ791571.1092-NODE-1092-length-14210-cov-10.787637_pt1 | contig 14210 bp, 9 predicted proteins | sample MGYA00509972_ERZ791571 | MGnify/ENA primary metagenome ERZ791571 (study PRJEB30046, sample SAMN00791936) | human gut metagenome | study: EMG produced TPA metagenomics assembly of the A metagenome-wide association study of gut microbiota in type 2... | reverse complement strand
CGAGCTGGTGGAGCTCATGGTGGATACCGTCTGCTCCAACCGGGAGATGATCCGTATCGCCGGGGACGACTACCCCGCCGAGGTGGTGAAGTCCCGGTTCTTGAAGATCGACAGCTCCCACATCGAGTATGTGCTGGAACGGATGCGGGAGAACACCACCTATGTCCGCAATATCAAGAAATATCTGCTGGCGGCGCTGTATAACGCGCCGGTCACGATGGACAGCTATTACACATCCCTCGTCAGCCATGACCTGTACGGCAGCGGAGATCGGAGCCTGCAAATAAAAAGTCAAGCCCCAATTGAAAGAAGGGTTCAATCGGGACTTGAGTAAAAAAAGTATAGCAAAGCTGCCGGTGAACAACATGGTTCATCAGCTGAGAGGTGTCCATGAGCAAATTACTCGGCTGTTTCGCTGTCCTCGGCAGACGCGTCCAGATTTGCCATGCATTCCTTCGCCCGGGCGTAGTAGATGCGCAGGAACTTGTTGGCACCGGCTGTCATGTAGGCATACCCCTATTCCGTTCTGGAAAAGCACTGGCCGGAGGTGCCAAAATTCCGGGATATCACAACTTTTACGAAGGAGGCGTTTTTTGAAAAAAACAGGACTTGAAACCGTTACCATCCTCTCTGGCGGCTTTCCCTGCCAGCCCTTCTCCACCGCGGGGCAGCGAAGGGGCTTTGCGGATGAACGCTGCCTGTGGCCGGAAATGTGCCGCGTTATACCCGTCTATAGCCATCTTCCGCAGATACGCGCTGTACCGACGTGTGGGGAGCTGCGCCATCTTTTCATCTATGAGCCGCTTTTTCTCCTCCGTCACATAGAACTTCATCTGAATGTTCCGCTTTCGGTTTGCCATGGGCAGCCTCCGTTTCTCATAAGGGTCTGGGGTCTCGCCTGTCGGCTCGGTCAGCGCTTCAAAGCGTTTCACGCTTTGAGGTCTCCATCGGAGACCCGCGCCCCAGCAAGCAATTTTGACTGTTCGGGCAAGGGACCTGAACAGCGCAAAATCCGCAAGCGGGTACTCGCTTGCTGTGCTTGCTGACTACTCCGTGCTCCCGTTTCCCCCCTCTACCCATACTACAATCTGAACAAGGCGTTTTGGCCAGATTTCGGAGGATTTTTCAAAAAAATCAACCTTATCCGCAACTTTTCTCTGAACACTTCGCCGGACGCCTTGTGTTTCTTCGGATATTCATATATAATGTATCGTGTTAAGTATTATCCATGCGGAGGTGCGGTATGAACGGGATCAAGGGCTATATCTCCATTCGTGAGGCGTCTTACCGTTGGGGCGTGTCGGAGCGGCGGGTCAACCAATACTGCGCCGAAGGGCGGGTCCCCAGCGCGTCCCGGTTCGGACGCTCATGGGCGATCCCGGAAAACGCGGAAAAGCCGTCCGACCCGCGCTTTCAGGAACAGCACCGCGATCCCGACAGGACAAGCATCTGACGGATACCCCTCTGCATTTTAGCATCCGCAAAAAGGAAGTGAACGCTATGACCTGCGATGAGAGCTTGTATCGCCAATATCTGAGCGGCGATGACGAAGGGCTTAATGCCCTGATGAAAAAATACGGTGACCCCCTGACCCTGTATATTGACGGCTATCTGCACGACGTTCACGAGGCGGAGGAGCTGATGCTGGATGTTTTCGCCTATCTGTTCACAAAAAAACCGAAGATACGGGACGGCGGCTTCAAGGCGTATCTCTATAAGGCCGCGCGCCACATGGCACTGCGCCATAAGAGCAAACGAAAGCCCCTGTTCAGTCTGGACGAGCTGACCGGCGAGCCGGACGGGCGGCTGCTGGCGGTGGAGGTCATCCGGACGGAGGAACGAAACCGCATCCTGCATTTCTGCATGGATGAAATGAACCCGGACTATCGGGAAGTCCTCTATCTCACCTATTTTGAGGATATGAGCTACGCGCAGGCGGCGGAGGTCACGGGAAAAACGGTAAAACAGATCACCAACCTGGTGTATCGCGGAAAAGAGAGCCTGCGAAGGCTGCTGGAACGGGAGGGGATCACAAATGCGGAGTCATGAGGAGCGCGTTGCGGAGACGAAGCGGCGCATCGCCCAAATTGAGCGGGAGAAACGGCGGCGGCGCAATACGATCACCATGGCTTCCGCCGTGGCGGCGTGCCTCGCGCTGCTCATCGGCGCGTCCCTCGCCATGCCCGGCATCGCCGCAAATATCCAGACAGGCGACTATTCCGACTTTGAAACGGCGGCAAGCATCTTTCACGGCGGCGCGGCTTTGGGATACATCGTCATCGGGCTTTTGGCGTTTTTACTCGGCATGTGTGTGACCGTTCTGTGCTTCCGGCTGCGGCAGATGAACCGGGAGGACGATCAGAACAAAGAACGCGAGGGGATTCATGGAGCTGATTGAGAACCTGCTGCAACTGCTGGTCGCGTTCGTTGGTGCATTGCTTTCGGGCATATCCTACCGGAAAAGCGGACGACAGGCATATTTCCTGCTGCTGTGCTTCTACGGCTGCTTTGCCCTTGGCGCGCTCTACTGGACGCTGTATCTGCTGCTGTTCGATACCACGCCGCGGGTCTTTTATGTCTCGGAGTTCGGCTGGGTGGCCAGCCTCATCTTCCTGCGCATTTTGCAGGCCACTCTGGCGGGAGCAGATGAACGCGCCTTCCGCTGCCGCAAGGCGTGGCTCGCGCCTGCGTTCGGTGTGCCGCTGCTGGCGTTCTACTGCATCTTCGGGGATATTCTCTCCAACCTGATCTGGTGCGGCATGATGATATGGCTCTCCTTCTGCGCCATTCGTGGGCTTGTCTATGTGAAAACGCAGACGGGCGCGGCGCGGAATACGCGGTACTTCCACATCGGCGTGCTGTGCTTTGCGTTCGCGGAGTATCTGCTCTGGACGGCGGGCTGCTTCTGGCCGGAAACCTCACCGGCAAGCCCCACCTTCTGGTGTGATATGCTGCTGACGCTTGCGATTCTGGGGCTGCTGCCCGCCACGAGAAAGGCGGTGGCTGCATGACCTACATCGAGAATATTTTTATCTGTATGGTGTCCCCGCTGCTGGTGGCCGCTTTGTGCATGGGCAGGCGGCAGCTTCGCTTCTTCCTGTTCTGCATTGCCGGGATGGGGGTGTGCCTGCTTTCGGCCTATATCAACACCTTCCTCGCGGCAGTATGTCAGGCGGACGCCCTTGCCGCCACGGCGGAGATTGCGCCGGTGGTGGAGGAAATGATGAAGCTGCTGCCGCTGGTGTTCTATCTTCTGGTATTCGAGCCGGAGGGGGATAAGATCAAGCCCGCCGCCATCACGGTCGCCCTCGCCTTCGCCACCTTCGAAAATGTGTGCTATCTGATCCAAAACGGCGCGGACCGCTTCTCCTTCATCTTCTTCCGTGGCTTCGGCACGGGCGCGATGCACGTCCTCTGCGGCTTGATCGTCGGCGGTGGCCTTGCATACACGTGGCAGCGGACGTGGCTGAAGATCGCAGGCACCTGTGGGCTGCTGGGCGCGGCCATCACCCTCCACGCCATCTACAATCTGCTCATCGCCTACGGCGGCGCGGCGCAGTACATCGCCTATGCCCTGCCGGTGCTGCTGGTGGCGGCGGGAAAGCTGTCCGCTTTCCGCTTATCGCGGAGAAAATAACCGAACATTCCCTCCCTGAGAGCTGCTTTTTGGCGGCTCTCAAATTTTTTTGAAAAATTTTGCGTTTTGGGTGAGAGTTTTTTCGATTTTTTGTACCTATATAAGTGAAAGGGTTTTTAGGCCACAGTTTCAGACAAACCGGAAAGGGGATTCAAACGAAATGTACGATACCGCAAGACGGGTCGCACTCGTCAAGCAGCGGGTGCGGGAAAACACCCGCCGGAGGCAGCGGCGCGGCATCTATGGACTGAGCGCTATGTGTATGCTGCTGTTCGCGGCACTGATGCAGGCGGCGGGCACGGTCGTCGGGCCGGGGCAACCGGAAGCATGGGGCGTGTTCGGCGCGATGCTGCTGCGGGAGGACGCGGGCGGTTATGTGCTGGTAGGCGTTGTCTCCTTTGCCGCGGCGGCAGCGTTCACCGCGCTGTGCTTCCGGCTCAGAAACAGAGAAAACCAGAAAAAAGGCGGGGCGGACAAACCGAACCGACACGAACAGGAGGAGAAAAGCCAATGAAAAAACGAATACTTAGCATACTGCTCGTCTGCTGCATGGTGCTGACCATGCTGCCGACAGCGGCGTTTGCAGCGGTGAGCGATTCGCTGGGCAACACACCCAAGGAAAATCAGGCGATTTTGGAGCAGCTCTCCGCCCTGACTGGCGGCAGCAGCGACCAGGTGCTTTCCATGCTGAACGCTTTGGGGCTGCTGGATGAAGACGGCAATTTCAAGGTGGATCAAACCATCACGCTGGACGGCCGGGTGTTGACACTGGAGGCTGTCATGGAGCTGCTGGAAAATCCCGCCACGGATCTCACCCGTATAGCCGACGTGGATGGGACTCCGGTGGCGCTGGGCGATTTGAAGACCATGATCCAAATCGAACAGGAGCTGCAGCGGATCAAGGACACCTATTTCTCCGGCAGGGAGTTTGCCGGGGAAGCACTGGAGAATCTCAATAGTCTGATGGAGCAGCTGGAGCTGCAGGGCATCAGCTTGCGGTATTCCGCCTTTGCCACAAAGCCTGAGGGCGTTGAGACGGTGGATATGAGCGGCATGATGAGCCAAACGCTGGGGAATCTCGCAAACAACACCTGGAACTCCGGGCCTTTTACTGTATACAGAGGAAAACCGGCCGGCTTTTCCTACCGCATTCAAAAAGGCCAGCTCAGCGATTATATCACCAATGTGGAGGTCTCGATAGGCGCGGTGAGTGGGGTCGAGCAAAGCGACGGGTCCTACAGGCTGACCTATGCGGTAGACGGCTACAGTTTAGGTGGTCAGAAAATCACTGTCAAGGTTCAAACCAAAGGAGGGAACCCAGCCTGGCTCGAGAATTCTTATTCCTATGGCGACCTGCTGGGGATGATTGAATTTTACGATGCGGAAAATCTGGTGTTCTATGACGGCGCCGCTTATGCCGACCACTGTCAGCTCAAGCTAATAAAGACGGTTGGCGTCCCCACAATACAAACATCAATGACCGCGCCGAACTATGAGGAAAGATACGAAAGTACAGACACAATACAGGGGGATATGTATATTCCTTTGCTGGCAGATGAATACACTACAGCCCTCGGTGCCAACAATCCGGACTTCGTTGCGCTAAGCGATACCATCAGAATTCTGGATAGCGCTCGCAACTCGGTGCTTCCCGTCGGCTCCGACCCATTTTATCAACCATACCAAATCGACGCCAGCATCGAGTTTAACTGGAGTACCGAAAAAGCTGCCTATACTGGCGATGCGCCGTATGGCTGGTATAAAAACCAGCCCTTTGCCCCGTTCTATCTGACGGAGTACAAGTTCAATGAAGAATCTCTGGGGCTCAGCAACAACAGAACAAAAGCGCTGAACTGTACGATCAACAAGGGCGAAACAGTCAGCATCTCCCTGCAGTCTACCACGCAAAACAGAGGGGATCAGCGGTACTGGCTGCCCTTCCGACTGTATATGAAAAGTGTACAGGGCGAAATCCAAAATTCCTGGGCCACCACCAAGAACAGCAACGTCACCGCCAAGCTGGTGGACACGGACGCCCCCACCATTCAAAGCGTCACGGCCCCGGCGGGAACCTATGCCAGCGGACAGCACGTGCCCATCACAGTTACCTTTAGCGAGTTCGTGGATCTTAGAAACGCCAGCGTGACCATCAACGGCAAAGAGTATAGCGCCGCTGAACTTTCCATGAACAACTACGGTGTCACGGCAATGCTCTGGTACCCAGTGCAGGATACAGATGCCACCACGGTCACCGTCAATGGTATGACCGGCGTGAAGGATGTTTTCGATCATACGCTGGATACCACACACTATCTAAGCGAGCCGATTACCGGCGTTGCGCTGGAGAGCGTCTTGATGCGCAACGCCCCCACCGCACTGACCGCCGACTACGACAACGGCAAGGCATCGTTCACGATGAACGCCAACATGGCGCAGGCCTACAAGACCGTATACAACAGTTATCACACCCCGGAAGGCACAGAGCCGAAGGAAGCCCCTTTCCGCCTCGAGCTGAGGGACGACTCCGCGGAGAAAGCAATCCATCTGCAGGTCTATCTGGACACAGAGGAGGAAGCCTCACCATGAGCGACTATGCAATCGCACCCGCAGCTTACACCCGCACCTATACGGTGACGCTGCAGGCCAACGAGGGCACGAAAGACTCTCCTAACTGGGTGAATGTTCTTCCCCTGACCCGGCAGTTCACGGTGGCAAAGAAAGTTTCCGCGCACACGGTGACCATAGTCCCGGAAACGAATGACGCCGACTATACGATTTCCCTCGCCGATTCCGCCCGCCCCACGCTTCAGGCCAAGGTTTTGGGGAAAAACGGTGAGCAGGCCAGCTACACCACCGGTAAATGGAGCAGCAATGACCTGGACATTGCCACCATCGACGAGAATACCGGCCTTGTTGCCACCACAGGAACCAAGGTGGGAACCGTCACCTTTACCTTTACGGCGGACAACGGGACTGAGGACCCTGCCGATGATGTGACGGGCCAGTCACAGCCCTATACCGTGACGGCAGGCGATTCCCTGGCACTGGTGATTCCCGGCGGCTCGTCCATCGTGACGCGAGTAAATCAGCCCGCCACCGTGCTGTGGAGCTCCAATGCCGCGCTGATGGCACCGAACAAAGAGTTCGATTACAGGATCGACCTGTATGAGGGCAACTACGAGAATGAGGCGGCGCTGAGCGGCCTCAAGCCCGTTGCGACTTATACCGCTGGCAAGGATGAAAACAGCGTGCGGATCGAGGAGAATGTGCTCTCCAAGCTCTCCAACGGCAATATCCCTGCCTACACGGTATTGGTCTCCATGCCGCACCCCAACGCCGGGGGTGAGGACGTCCGCCTGTCGGCACTTGCCTGGATCATCGTGCAGGCACCACCTGCCACGGCCAAGCTGACACCGCCCCAGAGCATTTACCACAAGGATACCGACGGCACCGTCAATATCGACTGGTCGGTGGAAAATGCCACTACCGGCGCCTCTCAACAGCCCACGCTGACCATTACCCGGGTCACAGAGGACAACAACACCCATGAGGTGGCCAGTGAGCGCCTATCCGGTACCTCCGGAAGCTACTCCCTGCCATTACAGAGTGTGAAAGCCGGCAATCTAAAGGACACCTATCAAGTGGTTTTGAGCGTGGAGAATCCTGGTGAGGAATCTCCCAGCACCGACTCCTTCCCCCTGTATGTCTACGATGCCGACGCACTGAAGGTGCAGGACGACAAAGGAGGCACGATTTCTGCGCTGACCATGGACAATACCTCCAAGGTCAGCGGCCCCCTGCCCACCGATACAGCTAAAATTTTGCAGCTGCGCCAAGAGCTGGGGCTGATCGAGTACATAGGCATCAACTATGACGAGTACGGATGGAACTCCTTTAAGGACGGGATTCAGTGGCTCTCCAGTAACAACAATGCCATTTCCGTCAACTACAAGCAGGGCGGACTGTATGAGGACATCAGAAACTTCTCCTTTGATTCCTACCTTCCCGAAACCAAAATGGCGCTGTCCGGCTTGGCCAACGGCACCGCAACCGTCACGGCTACCCATGCCGCCACGGGCATGAGCGCCGCCGTACAGGTGACAGCGAAAACGCTGCAAAATAAGTTCTATCTCTTCCAGCTGACGCCTGCAGCGGAAACTACGCTGCAATACACCGACGGTACAGGTGTGCCCAAAACGGTCACGACCAACAGTGATGGCGTGCTGGCGCTTTACGAACCCAACGGGATCTCCAGTGAGGTGTCTCTGCGGTCCGGCTCCGGCGCGGATATTTATCTGGGCACCATCTATAAAGAAAATCTGCGTTCCGGCGAGCGGGATGCCACAAAACTGCAGCTTTATCCCTTGAATACCTTCAGCCTTCGGCGAGTCGCCCGGGCATCTGTGACGCTCATCACGCCGGGCGGCGATCCGCTGGCGAACAAGACGGTGACCGTTCGCGGCGGCGTTTATAAAAACGGAGGCTACTGCCAGACAGCTCTGCTGGGCTCCAGGGCAGGAGCACTTGTCAGCGGCATCACCGGCGACACCTATACCACGGATGCGGCGGGAAATATAACCGTCTATCTGGATTCCACCCAGTTCTGGTCGGCCGAAAAGGGCGAGAGCAGCACCACGGCGCTTTCCGCTCTGGATCAGCTGGAGTACATTCTGGAGATCAGCGCAATTGACGGCGACAAGTACTATCCACTGCTGCTGACCGTCAACGGCAAGCTGGGCGTGGACGATGTAATGCGCACCGCAGAGGGCGTTGTCTCTCTGGAGCGCGTGCCGGCGGGGGAGGAAAACAAGCCCTTCATTGTGGCGCAAAGCGTTGATTACGGTCTTGCCAACGGTCAGAAAGTGGATGTCCGCAGCTCGACCGGGAAGATTGGCCCTAACAGCAGCTTTAAAACAGCAACCCTGCACACCACCATGTTCCTTTGGGGCGAGAAGATTGCCGACGCGAAGAATTACAGTCTCAAGCTGGCGGACGAATACGGCGTTCTTCCTGCCGCCCAGAGCAGCAGTACCAAGCAGTATCCCTTCTCATCCATCCCTGTAGCGGAAAACGATCTGACCCTCACCGAGGCCACCATGACCACCTCTGGATGGATCGCCGACGGCAAGGATGTGGGTATGAAAACGCAGCTGAGCCTGAACGGCAGCCTGCTGCAGGAGAAAATAATGCCCTTCCGGGTCGTTGATTTGACCCGAGTGCCCAAGGTGACAGAGGATGACCGCGTCACCGGTATTCTGGCGACGATGGGAGCCTCCAGTGTAGTGAAGGGAGTCGACTTTGGCGGAGTGGGCGACAGTAACATTCTCAAGGTGCTGACCGGACGGCTGGATGATCTGAGCGGTCCGGTGGACACTTCCGTGTTCAAAATGATCATCACCCCCAGCGAAGATCCCTCCGTGTTCCGTGCCATGATTTGGGCCGGGTACAACACGCTGGAGATGGAGGACATGGACTATTCCGAGGACGGCGTGGCGTTGGGTGCGAATGTGCTGACGCAGAACCTGGAGGTGGGCGTGCCCGGTACCGGGGACCTGAGCCAGATGGCCCAGGGAACCTATGATCCCAAGGGGGACTACAAAACCAACTCCTTGGCCGACAATGTCACCAGCACGGATCTCAACTTGCAGTTGGAGGGCTTTTACGAAGCGGAGATCCGCTATAACGCCGAAAAAAAGGAGTGGGAGGTTTTCACCGTAGGCGGCGGCTTTACCTCCGGCGTTGGCGTGGGCTTCTCCTTCAGCGTGAACGCCATGGCTGGCCCCGTGCCGTTGACAGCAACCTTTGAGCTGGGCGGTGCCATTCAGCTGGATTTCCGTACCGCAGTGCGCTACGGCCAGCAGGGACAGGGCACAGAGCTTGCCTGGAGCGATCCCACGGCCACGGCAGTGAATGACTTTTTGACCACGCTGCGTATCAACGCCTATGTCCACGCGTTTGGCGGCATTGGCTTTGACTATTCGATCGTGGCGCTGAAGATCGGCCTATTCGGCAATTTGGATGTGGACAGTCAGAATAAGTTCCTTTCCCGCACCTATCTTGCCGACGAGACAAAGCGCCAGATCAACGGTCAGGCCCTGGGGATCCAAAGCGAAGTGGGAATCAAATTTGTGGCCACCTTCCTGTTTATCTCCTACGAGGCGGTGATCGCCTCCGGAACCTTTGGAGCCACCAAGACTTTTAATAACTGGAAAACAATCGACGACTACTGGAATAGCGCCACCAGTGGGCTGAGCCTTGCCTCGCTGCGGATGGCGGCGGCCCAGAGCGGAATGCAGGTGGCTTCTGCCAGTGCGACGCTCCAAAGCCGGGACTATCTGGAGCAATATGCCCGTACTTGGGGCCAGCCCCGGCGGCGGATGATGCTGTTCTCTCTGAACTCCACCAATGGGCTGCAAAACATCCAGTCCAATGCCAACCCCACATCCTATCCGCAGCTCAGCGATGACGGGAAGGTATTGGCCTACATCAACGACGGCAACATCGGCAATATTTACGCCAGCCGGGCACATTTCTCCACCCTTAATGGCGGCGTCTATTCTGTCTCCAGCCAAATTGCCGATCCCACAGGGTTCCCCGGCTACGGCGACACGAGCGTTTCTCTGTCCGGCACTGACAGCTTCGCGGCGGCGGCTTGGGTTCGCATGGGCACCGACCTGCCGGGTAAAAATGCCGGTGATCCCGTGACATTGGAAGAGCAAAATCTGCTGATGAACAGCACGGAGATCGTAGCGTCTGTCTATAACGGCACAACCTGGACTTCCACCCGTCTAACCAACGACGGCACGCCGGATCTGGCCCCAGCCACGGCAGTGGGCGGCGATGGCAAGGCCATCGTGTTCTGGCGCAGCGTCTACACCCCCGATCCCGGTACGCAGGGCAGCAACAACCTGCTGAACTTCACGACCAGAGATTGTATCATGTACCGTTGCTATGACAGGAATAACGGCACCTGGAGCGAGTCCAAAATGCTTTATAACGGTGCTACTGGCAGCGTGAAGGCGTTGCAGGCGGCCATGCTGCCCGACGGAACCGCTATGGCGGTTTACTCGCTGGACCGCAGCGAAACCGGAGATACCTCCGACTACGAGATTGCCTATTGTCCCGTGGCTGCTAACGGAATTCCCGGTACAGCCATGCTGGCAACCCGTGACAGCAATCTTGACGAAAACCCCCAGGTCGTTGCAGCCAACTTCGGCGGCGGGGACGACCGATTTGTCATCGGTTGGCATAGTGTCCGAGACGGCAGCAGCGATATTCAGCTGTTGGCTGTGGACGGCGGAGGCACCATGTCCAACAGCTTCCCCGGCTCTCTGTCTGCCCTGACCAGCAGCGGCAACGCCGCCGTGGGCGGAGACTTCCGCTTCGCTTCCCTCAGCGGGGATCATCGCAGCCTCAATGATCTTACCATCGTCTGGAATGAGACTGTCAATGACGCCAACGGCGCGGTAGATCACGGCATTTTGAAGGCGGCCAAGCTGCGCTATGCCGCAAATACCTACACGCTCTCCGCACCATTGGAACTGGCAGAGCTGCCGGATCGCACGCTGGCTGACCACTTTGATGCCTATGTCAGCGGCAGCAATCAGGTGCAGGCTGCCATTCAGGCCACCCGGTATGACGATGAAAAACCGGAGGTAATCGGCGGCGTGACCGTTCCGGGTGAGGAAACGATCCTCTATACCGCTACTTCTAATTTTATCACCGATGCGGTGGCAGTGGAACAGATCGGTGTGGATTATGCAACGCTGGCGCTGAACAGCCTGACACCCATTCGCTTTACCATCCGCAACACCGGGCTGAACGATGTGACAAACCTAACGGTCAAGCTTGGCAGCGGGGAAACCGCCACCCTTACGGAAAAACTGCTGCCCAATGAAAGCACCACCCTTACCGTCTGGCACCATGTGAAGGACCGTGTGACCGACCCGAGCTATACCATCACCGCCGCCGGCGGCATCAACGAAAACGGCACAGTGTATCTGGATTATCCCGACATTGGCATCTCGCAAATGGAAGTGATTGCGGAGAGCGCCGGCAAGCGCACGGTGCGCATGACCCTCTATAATTCCTCTGCCGCCACGCTGGCCGGCGGAAAGAACCGCGAGGTGAAGCTTGCGTTCTATGCGGATGATCTGCATACCAATCCTGCAGAGGTAGCCTGCACCACAAACGGCGTATCGGTTCGCGGTAATGAAATCACCGTTTCCGGAGACAGCGCCCTCGCCCGCATCGATCAGGGGACCTTTACACTGGACCTGACCTATGATCTGGGCAGGTATATGACATCCATTGGCAAAACCGAGATCCCCAATGTGGGTACCTATCTGTACGCCGAGGCGTGGGCGGAAGGCCAGATCGGTGGAACGGGAGGCAATCAGCGCCTCCCGGAGTATGACGGCAGTGACAGCGCGGCCAGCGTCCATATGACCGGCGCACTGGCCCGCACCGGAGAGCAGCTGACGATGGATGTGACACAGGGGAACGACGGCAACGGTCACAGCACCGCCGCCATTACCCTGCGCAACAACTGCCTGCAGCCTCAGACTAGCGCAGAGCTGGTGGCCACGCTGCTGGATGCTGCCGGGGCCGTTCTGGAAACGAAAAAGACCAGTATTGGCGGTGCCATCTCCGGGGAAACCTTCCAGGCGGAAAACGTCACCTTCTCCCGGCTTGGCACCCGCGTAGTGGTGCGAGCCGCAGTGCCCGGTAATGACCTTCTGACCTTTGAAGGTCTGGCAGTGGGGCTCGGCGATTTTACCGCCAACGGAACGAACTATACCTATACGCTGCAAAATGATAGCGGAGCAACATCTACGCTAGTCACAGCGGTGTCTGGAAACGGAGAGCCCGTGAGCATCAACGGACAGGCTCTGTCCACCGGCGGCAGCGCAACCGTTGCCATCCCCAACAGCGGCACAACCGACATTGTCGTGGAGATCGGCACTAAAACCTACACGCTGACGATTCTGCGCAATAGCGGCACAGGCGGCGAAGCGACCAGCTACACGCTGACCTTCGACACCAACGGCGGCAGTACCATCGCGCCCATCACTCAGGACTACGGCACTGCCATCACTGCCCCCGCCGATCCCACCAAGACTGGCTACACGTTTGCGGGCTGGACCCCGGCCATCCCCACCACCATGCCCGCCGAGAATATGACCATCAAGGCTAAGTGGACCGTGAACCAGTACACCCTCACCTTCGACACCAACGGCGGCAGCGCCATCGCGCCCATCACCCAGGACTACGGCACTGCCATCACTGCCCCCGCCGATCCCACCAAGACCGGCTACACGTTTGCGGGCTGGACCCCGGTCATCCCCACCACCATGCCCGCCGAAAACCTGACCGTCACGGCTCAGTGGCGCTACAATGGCGGTGGAAGCAGCGGCTACAGCTACTACACCATCCAGGCAGCTGCCGGTACTGGCGGTTCCATCTCTCCCTCCGGCAATGTCAGCGTCCGCGAGGGCAAAGATCAGACCTTCACAATCACTCCGGATAAGGGCTATGCTGTCGCCAATGTCAAGATCGATGGCAAGAGCATCGGCGCGGTGAAGTCCTACACCTTTGAGAATGTCCGCAGAACCCATACCATCGAGGTCATCTTTATGAAGGCCAACGGCAACCCCCAGGCCGGCGTGTTTGTGGATGTAGCCACCGGCAGCTATTATGAGGACGCCGTGGATTGGGCAGTGGAAAAGGGCATCACCAACGGCGTGAGCAGTAATATGTTCGCTCCCAACGATCCCTGCACCCGCGCGCAGATCGTCACCTTCCTGTGGCGTGCGGCCGGTTCTCCCGCCCCCAAGAGCATAAGCAGCTTCACGGATGTTCCCGCTGACGCTTTCTATGCCAAGGCTGTTGCCTGGGCTGTCGAAAACGGCATTACCAGCGGCACAGGCGAGAGTAAGTTCAGCCCCAACGCTACCTGCACCCGTGCGCAGGCGGTGACCTTCCTCTATCGTGCCTCCGGCAGCCCCGCAGTCAGCGGTAGCGCCGAGTTCAGCGATGTTTCCGCCACAGCCTTCTATGCAGACGCAGTGGCATGGGCAGCGAAGAAGGGCATCACCACCGGCATCGGCGGCGGACTGTTCGGCGCCGACAACGACTGCACCCGCGGTCAGATCGTGACCTTCCTCTGGCGCTGCAAGAAGTAAGCGGCTGACATGAACCTATAAGCGAACATCGGACAGCGCAGCGGACGGGCATCTCGCCCCGAAGCTGCGCTGTTCCTTTTTTGCTACAGGAAACATTTTGTCCGAACACACAACACTTTGAGCCATGCCGCTGCTCCAGCGCGGCAAGGAGACAGCATTATGAAAAGAATCACAAGAATCATTCGTCCGATCATCTGCATGGCCGTCCTTCTCTTTGCTATGACCACGGCAGTCATGGGCTGCTATCAGAAAGAGGCGGGGCCTATCGACATTCCCGGCAGAACGCCTTCCGGCACCTACATCGAGCGCGCGACCTACGAGCTGCGCCGCGAACGCCGCGTGCGCGTGGCGACATCCGACGGCCCCGAGCAGGTCATCATCCTCGGCCA
>ERZ791571.1047-NODE-1047-length-14794-cov-2.735735_pt1 | contig 14794 bp, 7 predicted proteins | sample MGYA00509972_ERZ791571 | MGnify/ENA primary metagenome ERZ791571 (study PRJEB30046, sample SAMN00791936) | human gut metagenome | study: EMG produced TPA metagenomics assembly of the A metagenome-wide association study of gut microbiota in type 2... | reverse complement strand
ATCTGAACTCCTTGGCAAAGTGGGAAGTCTGCGACTATTCCCGTTTTAAAGGAATGGGACCGGCAAAGAGCATCACTGTAATGGCTGCCCTGGAACTCGGCAAGCGACGGAAACTGCAAAATATCCAAGAACGCCCCCGCATCTCTTGTTCAAGAGATATCTATGACATCTTCCAGCCTGTCATGTGCGACCTTGAACAGGAAGAATTCTGGGTATTATTATTGAATCAGGCGACGAGACTGATCGATAAGGTACGTATCAGCACCGGCGGAATAGACGGAACGTATACGGATGTACGTACCATTCTTCGGGAAGCATTGCTGCAGAGAGCCACGCAAATAGCCGTAGTGCATAACCATCCTTCGGGAAATATCCAACCCAGCCAACCGGACCGGACGCTGACGGAACACATCCGCCGGGCAGCCGACACAATGAACATTCGCCTGATAGACCACGTTATTGTTTGTGAGGATAAGTTTTACAGTTTTGCCGACGAAGGGCTGCTCTGAATAAATTTATTCTTATCTTTGCAATACATATTAATAAGGAAAGCCCTATGGAAAAATTTAAAATAGAAGAAAAGATCGTAGCCATGCTAAAGACGGTGTACGATCCTGAGATTCCGGTGAATGTATACGATCTTGGACTGATTTATAAAATAGACGTCTCCGACAATGGGGAAGCAGTGCTTGATATGACTCTGACTGCTCCCAACTGTCCGGCAGCCGATTTCATCATGGAAGATATCCGCCAGAAAGTAGAATCGGTGGAAGGAGTGACAACCGCCACTATCAACCTTGTGTTCGAACCGGAATGGGATAAAGATATGATGAGTGAGGAAGCAAAACTGGAACTCGGATTCCTGTAAATTCATAGCTCAAAATATAAAACTGATAACTCTAAACTCAAAACTCATGAAGAACGTTTATTTCCTTTCCGATGCGCATCTTGGTTCCCGTGCCATAGAACATGGACGTACACAGGAACGGCGCTTGGTGAACTTCCTCGACAGTATCAAGCATAAAGCTTCTGCCGTTTACCTGTTGGGAGATATGTTCGATTTCTGGTATGAATTCCGGTTAGTGGTTCCCAAAGGATACACCCGCTTTTTAGGAAAGCTTTCCGAACTCACGGATATGGGAGTGGAGGTACATTTCTTTACCGGCAACCATGATATCTGGTGTGGGGATTATCTTTCTAAAGAATGCGGAGTGATTATTCATCGTGAAGCATTGACTACCGAAATATACGGAAAAGAGTTTTATCTGGCTCACGGTGACGGACTGGGTGACCCGGACAAGAAGTTTAAGTTGCTGCGCTGGATGTTTCACAGTACAACACTTCAGACACTGTTTTCTGCCATCCATCCCCGTTGGAGTGTGGAATTGGGCTTGACGTGGGCAAAACATAGCCGCGAAAAGCGGGTGGACGGCAAAGAACCGGATTACATGGGGGAGAATAAGGAACATCTGGTACTTTATACAAAAGAATATCTGAAGAGTCATCCTAATATCAACTTCTTCATTTATGGCCATCGTCACATTGAACTGGATTTAATGTTGAGTGCTACTTCCCGTGTGCTGATTCTTGGAGACTGGATTAACTATTTCTCCTATGCGGTATTCGATGGGGAGAATCTATTTTTGGAAGAGTATATAGAAGGAGAAACACAAGTTTGATTCTTATTCCATTAAAAAGTGGAAATTCCGATTGATATAAGGTTTCTTGAAGATAGATAGAAACCGGAAAAAGTCAAGACCACGTCTTCAGATTCATTTCATAAGAATAGAATAAATCTGAAGACGTGGTCTTGATGTATTTAGTTGCCCAACTTGAATACTACAGAGGCGTATCCTCCCAGTTTCAAGGTGTAACTGTCGCTGTCTGTATTTTGTTGAGTTTCGCCATTCACAAACAATACTTTCTCAATCTTGTCTGTCAGCGGAAGTTGCATGGCCGTTCCGCCGAAATTATGGATGACAAGCAGTTTCTCGTTGTCCTTGGTCATATACCAGGCGGCAATCGGCTTATAGTCTTTCTCCTGTGATTCGTTGTAGACGGAATGTTTGGTCATATTTCCTTCTGCCAGTGCCGGATAGGTGTTGCGCAATCGGGTGAGGGAGAAATATATGTTCAGAAGTGAATGGGTATCGGCTTGTTGGTCCGCTACCGTTTTCACATTTTTCGAAACGGTGGCATCCGTCTTGTCTGTGTAGTTGGTAGTGTAGCTATCTCCCCATAGCATCGGGCTGCGCACATATTCGTCTCCGTTATCCTTTGTTCCGTAAAGTCCCAGTTCTTCACCGTAATAGATGTAAGGATGTCCGGCGGAAGTGAGTAAGACGGCGGCGGCCAGTTTGCATTTGTCGGCGGATTTACCCAACTTGGACGATGTACGGTCTTCGTCATGGTTACTCAGTTTCGTTGCTTCGATGTAATCGCTTCGATAGTTGGCGTATTTCTGTTGGTAAGAAAGGATGTCTTTGGCAAAATAACATCCGGTACTATTATTGATTCCCCATTCCAGACGATACCAGAAGGAAAATTCAAAAAGGGCGGGCAGACCTTTATAATAAGGAGCTACTTTATCGTATTCCGATAACACTTCGCCTACCATATAGAAGTCGTCCGTATGTCCTTTTTGTTTGTAATAGGCGTTCATATCTTCATAGAACATTTTCAGGAAACGAGGATTTTCTTCGCTGGTCTCACTGTGGTAGATGTGCTTCACGGCGTCGAGGCGGAGGCCGTCCACACCACGGGCGATCCATCCTTTGGCGGCGTCTGCTATTGCCTGATATGCCGGTGATTCGCCTGCCTGGTCTACAGGGCCGTAGTTAAGGTCGGCAAACCAGTCGGTGCAGAAATGAGAATGGTAATAGGTGATCTGCTGGCTGTCGAACATGATGTTGGCAGGGTTGCCGGCGTTGGTCAGTTTGAAATCCTTGTTCAGCGCGAGTTTCTCCGACGAGGAAGAGGCGCCGTATTTTGTTCCAGATGGCCAGGAAGAAGCATTGCTGGTACGGATCAGAAGCCCCCAAGTGGACTCAAAGTCGACGGTGAGTTCATAGATGTTGTTTCCTTTGTCATAAAACTTTTTACAGATGTCTTCTCCGTAGTATAAGTATTTGGCGTTGTCGGTACCTGTGTCTGGATTATCCTCGTCTGCTTTGGTGCCTGTGGAAACGACAAGGATGGGGGAAGATGCGTTGCTCCAGTCCAGTGTAAATTTCAGCAGTCCTTTCACGGCAGCGGTCTCGTCAGAAACCTGAAACCATTCTGCGGCATTGTATCCGGCTGCTCCTTCTTGGGTGATCATGGCGATTTTGCCTGCTGCGATATCTGTTTTCGGGTCTTCAGAGAAAGAATAATAATTGCGATACGGGCTTTCGGATGATGAACTAGCTTCGGTGAACCACGGGTGGGCAGTGCCGGTGTGGTTCATTACGTAGTCCAGATAAATCTTGATGCCTCGGTTGTGGGCTTCTGTAACCAGACGGTCGAAGTCGCTTTCTGTGCCGAGCTGCGGATTGACTTTGGTGTAGTCTGTGACGTCATATCCGTGATAAGACATACAGGGGTGGATGGGAGAGAGCCAGAGGGCTTTCACGCCTAGTTGGTTGAGATAGTCCAGCTTTTGGGTGACGCCATTCAGGTCTCCATATCCGTCTCCGTCGCTGTCGGCGAAGGAATAGACCAGTAACTGGTAGGAGATATCTGCCCGTTTGGTCTCGTCCCATGTGTCGGGAGAGGCGGTAAGTGCGGTCCATTGCCCTTCGATGGGCGGTTCGGGTTCTGGAGCAGGCTCGGTGATATTTTTGTCATCGCTGCAAGCGGTCATGAATGCCATGAGCATTGACAACCACAAAAGAGATAATAAGTGGAGATGTTTATTCATAATGATGATGTATTAAAGACAATAAGTGTCGTTTCTTAAAAAACAGTGGCCGCCCCGATTCCATTGTATTCGCGACGGCCATTCCCTGTTTCCCTGATTTCTTGTAGTATTATTCGATGCGGCCTGTTCCGTTACCAAAGTTCAGATAAACCTTTTGTCCGGTTTTACCTTGTACCGCAGCTTGGTCACCACCGTTGCCCCGGTAAGTTATTTGTCCGTCGAAGATGATAAATTCTGTTTTCCACCAGTCGCCGGCAGAGACAGCTTTCGGATTTACGCAGATTCGTACTGCGCCATCTTTCAGGAATGCCGGAGAAACAAATTCACCATCAGCCGTTCCGGGCACGGTAAATAAGTCCTGTTCTACCAGTTGCGCATCCCAGCCGTTGTATGAGGTATCGCCCATCAGATATACATTCGGCTTTTCAAATTCTATCGCTTTGTCATCGCCGATAACGGAGACATATACTAAGTACCAGCCGGCTATACCGACTTTTATGTTGCCGCCCTCGTCCGACAATCCGGCAAGGTCTTTGGATTCCTGTGAGATAGCATCTACAAAGCCGAAGTCATTGCCCCAGTTGGCTTGCGGTGCAAACTTCACCTGATCGTTAGCTGCGAAATAGAAGATTCCCCAGAAAGATCCTTTCGTTCCGTTGACCGGAACAAGTGCTTTCCAAGCATTCGGATCACCGGCAGGAGTTCCCCAGTTGTATGCGCTGCCGGTCATATAAAGTTCGGTGGGCGCACTGTTGTCTTTCACTGTAAAACGGTAGTTGAAGGCATCGAACGAGATTTTGATCTTACCGTCCAGTGCTGTATTAATGGCTTCCGCATTCGTCCAGGTAACAAAATTATCACCGGAGTCATCACCGTCTACACTACTTCCCAAGGCTTTGGTCCAGTCTATGTCGTTTCCGTTAATAGCTGAAGCCGGGAAAATCTTGAAGTTCGAAGTACTTTCTATTTCTGCTTCCAGTATATACAGGTTTTCATCGAGAGCGTCCTTCTTCATCTGTTGGGCACTGTTGCCGTCCCAGCCTGTGAAATCACCGACTATATAATAGCCGTCGGGATCAACAGCCGGAGTTGTGGCAGGCTGCAAGGTGATGCTTACTTCATTTCCCACCAGTTGAATACCTTCACCGGAAGGAGTTACGGCAGAAGCATTAATAGAGATTTTCAATTCACGTACCACGCTTGCACGGCTTTTGTAGGCTTCCTGCGTCACACTGTCCAGTTGTGCCAAGGCTACTTTAAAGACATGATCTTCCGTCATGGAAAATGGAATGGTGTGATTCTCATTCAGTGTCAAAGAGTTGACAGCAATCTTACTGCCTTCTTCGGCTGTGGTCGAGCTTAACTTTGCAATTTCTACGGAATCGGCTGTGGCCGCGTCCATGACGATGCTGGCGTCTTTGCCTGCTGTGAAAGTTGCAGTCAACTGTCCCGCTGACTCTTCCTGGGGATTGGACTGGGGATCAGCCCAGTCCTTGAAATCTTCGTTACAGGCAGAAAACCCGATTGCTGCCAGAAACATCCCTGTGTATATTAAATGTTTTTTCATGATGAATCGTTCTTTTTAAAGTTAATTACTTCTTTTCTCCTGTACCTGCCGTGAAGTTCAGATGGATCACATTGCCGGCTGAACCTTGTACGGAATAACCGTCTCCCTTTTCTGTCCAACTGTCAATAAGGTTGAAATCACGATAGAAGATTTCACCGTCATGGAGTGTAAACTCAGTTCTCCACCAGTCGAGGTCTGTCTTGAAGCACATACGTACTTCTCCGCTTGCAGTCATGGCAGGAGATACGAAGTTACCGTCTTTGGTGGCGGGAACCGCAAACTTCCATTCGTCGTTGAATGCCCACGAACCGCCGGTTGTGTTACCGAACAAATATACTTCAGCCGGGTAGAAAGTAATGGTAAACTGATAATCATCCCCTTTGACAGCCGCTTTGACGTAGAAGAGATACCATCCGGCGTTTTCTACGACGAAGTTGTCACTGCCGCTGACTCCTGCTCCGGCTTTGTCGGTAACCGTCACGCGGTTGTCGTTAATACCGATATACTCGTTTTCCTTTGTTCCGAACTTGAACTCGGAGTTGGCATCGAAGTAAATCATTGAATAGAACTGACCGTCCATACCGTAGACACCTGCCATCGGTTTCCATACTTTCCAGTCGGTATCCAGCATAGAACCTACAATGAACATTGTCTTGGGAGGTGTCAATGAGCTGGTGCTCTTGGAAATCAGAACGTTGGGCAACTCAATCACATTGGAAAGACATACTCCTTTTCCACTGCTTGTGATGTTGGCCTTCAGGCGGATATATACAGCTACCGGTTCGGTAGGGAGTTCTGCCTGCTCTCCGTTCACGGCCGTCCACAAGTCGAGAAGCGCATTGTTGAGTTCGGAAGCATCCACATTGATCTTTGCTGTCGGGGAGGTGCTTTCCAACACTGTATAGTTGGCTTTGCTCTCATCTGTCGCTTCTATGAAATCCTGTTCAAATGAGGCTTGTACCGTGTAGGTGGTAGCTGCCGGAAAACCGTAGTCCGGTTGCGAACAAGTGAGTTCTACAGTTTGGGCATTCTTCAGGTCATATACATTGTTGGCTGCATACGCGGGCGTATTGAGCGTGAATGTATCGGGTTCGTTCAGGATCGGATTGCTGTCATTGTCTGTTTCGCAGGCCGTAAATAGAGGCAGTGCGAAGGTGACAGCGAGTAATATGTTGGATATTTTTTTCATAATGGCATTCTTTTATATAAGGATGAACTCTTGGTTATTTATAGCCTTCATTTTGTGACATATTCCTGTTATTGTTTATATCCGATACAGGGATAGGATATTTGTTGTAGTATGAAGCGACAGATGTTCCGTTCATTGCTCCACCTTTCCAGTCCCAAAGATATTTATTGGTTGTGAACATACCGAAACGAACCAAGTCTGAACGACGGCGACCTTCCAGATAGAATTCACGTGCCCATTCGTCGATAAGTTCCTGTTCGGTTACGGTCTGTACCTTTCTTGTACAGTTGGCGCGTTTGCGAAGTTCATTGATGTCTCCTGTGGCGTCTCCTCCCTGACGGAAAATGGCTTCCGCACGTGTCAGGTATGCTTCTGCCAAACGGAACAAAGGAATATCTGTGTCAGGATAAGTAGCATGGCTGACGGGTTTTCCGTCAGAGCGGTAATTCTGCCATTTTACAATCGACAAGCCATCGGTGAATCCGCTGATCGCATCTGTCTGAATTTTGCGTCTGCCGCCTCCTACACCAGAGTATAGCAAGGCACGGTCGTCACCGGCAGCTTTGATCATGTCTTCTGTTCTGATGCCGTGTTCTGCATCGAAAGCATCGATCTGCTCATCTGTATCTAAGCCTTTGGTCGGAATTTCAACATCGGCGGGCAGCATCGGCACATCTTCGAGATTGGAGAAGAACTTTTGTACCATTGCTGCACGGGCAAAGATACAGGACCAACCGTTCGTTGTTCCCATACGGGGCATACCGGCTACACGAGTACCACAAACCAGATAAGTTGAACCGCCATAGTTACGTGTCTTCACTCCATCCTGACGGATAGGCAGAATGATTTCCTGCATGGCATTTTCATTCTCGTCGTTATCGGCCATAAACAGTTCGCTGTAATTTGTACATAGCTTATATGCTGAGCCAATCACTTTGCTGGCATATTCTTCCGCTTTTGCATAATCGGTTTGTCCGGTGTATACGCCTGCGTTCAGGTACAAACGTGCGCGGAGCAACCAGTTGGCGGCTTTGTCTGCACGTCCGAAGGGAGCCTGGCGAGGCTCATACATATCAGCTTCAATTTCGTTCAGTTCATTCTGAATGTAGGTATAGAGTTCCGTCCCCTTCTTCTCGACAGGCAAGTCATTGCTAAAGTGTTCCTTAAACGGAGCTTTACCGAACAAGTCGAGGAAGTACCAATAATGGAGGGCACGCAGGAAACGTATTTCCGCACGTTGGCGCAGTGTTTCTGCATCTGTCATGCCTTCGGTCTGGTCGAGGAAGAAGTTATATTGTGTGATGTCATATCCCAAACGGACGTAAACCCACTCTGTGCGCTGGCTGGAAGGACTCCAGCTAATGCTTGTAAGCTGGGGGATGTCCTGATTCTCCTGCCATGCCCAAAGACATTCGTCGGTAGGCAGTTCGTTGCAGTTGAAAGTGGTACGATAGAAACCGGATTCGCCTTCGTCCTGTCCGTCGAGGTCAGGAGAGCCGTCGATACCCTTTTGTCCGGTTACACCCAACATGGCATATCCTTTCACAAATACTCCCTGCTGGTCGAAACTACCTCCTGTCTGAGGGTCGATGGGACTAATATCCAGATCGTTGATACATGAAGTTACTCCCGAAGAGAGAACTGCGATCAGTGCGGCTGAAAATAGCTGTTTGATATATTTTGTTTTCATGATAAATTGATTTAATGAATGTTAGAATTGCAGACTTAAACCTAATAAGAAAGTCATAGCTCTGGGATATGGATTGGCGTCGATACCGCTTTTTACTTCCGGATCAAGGCCTTTGTATTTACTGATAATGAACGGATTCTGTACTGTAGCATATACACGCCCGCCAACACCTTTGTAGGTTTGAGTCTTCCACAGATTCTGGAAAGAATAACCTAACGTGATGTTATCACAACGTAAGAATGATGCGTTATGTATAAAATAGTCGCTCATGTAGTAATCACCTTGTCCGCTGAAACCGAGTGCGACGGCTTCGGCACTGGTGTTGCTATATGCATTATTGGAGAACAGTCCCGAAGTGCTGACGTTGGCTTTGTTGCTCAGGAAGTCATAGTACACGTAGTTATTCAGACTGGCACGTAAGGAGAAGCTGAAGTCAAAGTTCTTATACTGCATTTTGGAGGTCAGTCCCATCAAAACATCGCCTGCCGGTTTTTTGTAGATATATTTGTCTCCGCTGTCTATTGTTCCGTTTCCGTTACGGTCAACAAACATATTTTCAATAGGTTTGCCATTTTCGTCGTATACCTGCTGGTAAACGTAGAAAGAGTTGGCTGCGTAACCTACTTTATGCGCCTGTACCTTGGTATTGTTACCTCTGGAAATCTTATCGCCTGCTTCTACGTAATAATCGCTGTCGTCGCCACCTGTCAACTTGGTGATTTCATTGTGGTTCCATGTAATGTTATAGCTGAGGTCCCAGGTGAAGTCCTTAGTCACAATTGGTTTGGCGTTGATGGAAAATTCCATACCGTAGTTTTCCAGTGAACCGATATTCTGTGTCATCTGGGCATTGAAGTTAGTTCCTACGGGGATCTTAACGCTGTTCAGCAGGTCATCCGTTTTACGGAAGTATCCGTCGATACCGCCTGTGATTCTTCCATTCAGGAATCCGAAGTCCAGTCCGGCATTCCATGTGGTCGTTTTTTCCCATTTCAGATTTTCATTGAAAGCCTTCGGGCGGGAAGTAGAGTAATAGGTATCGCCAAAAGGATACTGGGCATACTCGTTATTGACTACATACAGAGGAAGATAAGCAAAATCATCACCTATGTTTTGCTGACCGGTAATACCCCAGCCTAAACGCAATTTCAGATCAGACAGGACATTTACATCTTTCAGGAAGTTTTCTTCTTTAATCTTCCATCCCAGTGCCAATGACGGGAATGTACCCCAGCGGTTGTCTTTGGAGAAACGTGACGAGCCATCCCAACGCATGGTAAAGGTAAACAAGTAACGGTTCAGCAGGGAGTAATTCAGACGGCCGAAGTAAGAGACCAGTGTATTTCTGGTTGCATAAGCTGTCTGTTCGCGCAATTTGGCGTCATGGGGTTCTTGCGTATAGGAATCCCAGCCCTGGCCTTCTTCAAATCCGTTGCGATGGAAGTGTTGTTCTTCACCACCGACCATGATGTCAAAGTCGTTTGCACCCAAAGACTTGATATACTGTACGTATATGTTGTACGAAAGGTTGTATTTATATTGGGTAACGTCGCCATTCCAACCATAGTAATTATTGCCGAATGAGTATGGAGAAACAATCGTAGTCTGTGTACCTTCCGCATATTCGCCACCTATGCTTGCGTGCAGACGGAGGTCAGGCAGGAAATGGAATTTATAGTCAACGTCTACATTTCCAACAAAGTCGTTGCTGTTCGCCTTGTCATTTTTGAGTTCCAGTGCAGCCAGCGGATTTTGGGGAGAGTTCGGATTGGACGTGTATTTCCAGTCCGGATTGCTGAAACCTGTGGTAGAATTTATATTCTGCCAGTAGCCGCCTGTAAACTGGTAAGGGTCTTCGTTAGAATAAACCGGACGGGTAGGGTCGATAGCCAATGCCCCGCCAATAGCGGCACCTGTGTCGGCATAGCGGTTTTTACCGTTCATGAATTTGGCATTAATGTTGAACTTCAGATGATCTTCAAAGAAGGAAGGAGCCAGGTTCACGGAAGCAGTGAAGCGTCGGAAGTTGGATGTTTTCACAATACCATTGTCGTCTGTATAACCTAAAGATACACGGTAAGGCAGGTTCTTGAATCCTCCGTTGATAGAAACATGATGGTCGGTGCTGACAGCAGTACGGAATATCTGGTCCTGCCAGTCTGTATTGGCGGTTCCTAAATCTGCCGGTAATTTGTCACCCCATAACTGATTGGCGTAAGCGCGATATTCATCTCCGCTCAATACATCATAGCGCTTTTGAGTTTTGGAGAAGGATACAGAACCGTTATAGCTTACGCTGGGAGCTTGTCCGTTCTTTCCTTTCTTGGTGGTGATAATAATAACACCGTTGGATGCACGCGAACCGTAAATGGCAGTTGCAGAGGCATCTTTCAGTACAGTAAGGGTTTCGATATCCGCAGGGTTGACCATTGACAAACCGTTTGCCATCCCTTTGATACCTTCATTGTCAATAGCCAGACCGTCAATAACGATCAGCGGGTCATTGCTTGCATTCAATGAAGAACCGCCACGAATACGGATTTGTGCGCCACCGCCCGGTGTACCGTCATTGGAGATCACGCTGACACCGGCTATTTTACCGGATAACATATCCTGAGCATTCGTCGTAATACCTTTACTTAGTTCATCGGGCTTGATAGCCATTACCGAACCGGTCATATCGTTCTTTTTCACCTGACCGTAACCGATGACTACTACTTCGTCCAGTATTTCCGTATCGTCTTTCAGTATTACATTCATTTGTGCGGCGACGGGAAGTTCCTGCGGCTGGTACCCGATAAATGAAACTACTATTATATCGCCTTGCTTGGCAGACAACTGGAAGTTGCCATCGAAATCGGTAATCGTTCCGGTGGTAGTGCCTTTCACCACAACATTGGCACCGATAACCGGTTCACCCGTTGTGTCTTTCACTATTCCTTTGACAGTAATTTGCTGAGCAAATGCGTCAATGGACAAGAATATTCCAGCTATAAGCATAAGCAGGACCTTGAACATAAAGTTTCCTTTTTTCATGTTTTTGTCTTTAAAGTTAATTGTAAAATCTCTATTCATTCTCTCTTAAGAAATACCTATTGAAAACCTTCTCTTCGTCATTGTTCTTAGTGCTCGAAAACACTCTCTTTTTTACCAAAATGTATATTCTCTATCTTTGTTATTTCTTTTCCTTATTATAATCTTTTCAAACCTTTAGCTTCTGATTTGTCTTTTACCTCTTTGATGCTGATAGCATATCCGCCTCCGTTAGCTGCGTGCAGGTTCAGCTTGCTCTTATTCGTCAGAATACCTTTCTTGATGGTATAAGCCTGCGGGTTCTCTTTCCAGTCGGCATCTTTGGCATCCGCGTAGACGGTAGCGATGTATTGTTTGCCCGGAGTCAGGAAGTCGAATACGAGTTTGGAGGTATGACCGTTTTCACCGGCTGTGCAGCCTACGTACCAGTCGTCCGTACCTTTTGCCTTACGGGCAATCGTGATGTATTCTCCCGGTTCTGCTTCCAGATAGTTCGTTTCGTCCCAGTCGAGAGCTACGTCTTTGATGAACTGGAAAGCGTCCATAAAACGTTCGTAGTTTTCCGGAATGTCGGCAGCCATCTGCAAAGGACTGTACATGGTAACGTATAGTGCCAACTGGCGTGCAATGGTAGAACGTACCTGAGAATTATTTGCCGGATTCATCTTGTTGCAATGCGTTTCGAAGATGCCGGGAGTGTAATCCATCGGACCGCCAACCAAGCGTGTGAAAGGCAGAATCGTTGTATGATATACTTTGTTGCCTCCGAATGATTCATATTCTGTACCGCGGGCGGATTCATTACCGATCAGATTCGGATATGTACGGCAGATACCGGTAGGGCGGGTTGCTTCGTGTGCATTCACCATGATTTTGTAATCGGCGGCTTTCTTCACTGCATACAGGTAGTGATTGTTCATCCATTGTCCGTAGTGATGTTCGCCGCGGGGGATGATGTTGCCTACATAACCGCTCTTTACGGAGTTGTATCCATTGTCTGCCATAAACTGGTAGGCTTTGTCCATGTGGCGTTCGTAGTTGCGTACAGAAGCGGAAGTCTCGTGATGCATCATCATTTTGATTCCTTTGCTGGCTGCATAGCGGTGGATTTCCTTCACATCGAAGTCGGGATAAGGAGTCACGAAATCAAACACATAGTCTTTGCTGTTGCCGAACCAGTCTTCCCAGCCTTCGTTCCAGCCTTCAACCAGTACTGCATCGAATCCGTGAGCAGCTGCAAAGTCAATGTAACGTTTCACGTTGGCCGTGTTGGCCGAATGTTTGCCGTTCGGTTTTGTTTTGGAGTAATCCGTTTCACCGAGTTTTACGCTGGTCAGTTCGTCGGTGTAAGCCCATGAGCCTTTTCCGGTGATCATGTCCCACCATACGCCGATATATTTCACGGGTTTTACCCAAGAAGCGGCATCCGCTATCTTGCATGGTTCGTTCAGGTTGAGAGTGATACGTGAAGCGAGGATATTGCGGGCGTCATCGCTCACGATAATCGTACGCCAAGGTGTGTTGCAGGGAGTCTGCATATACCCTTTGTCTCCTTTGGCATCCGGTGTCAACCAGGATTCGAATACCATATTCTTGTCGTCCAGATTGAGGTGCATACATGAGTAATCAACCAAAGCGGCTTCATGAAGATTGATGTATAAGCCATCATCCGTTTTCATCATCAGTGCAGTTTGTACGCCTGTCTGTGAGAAAGGAGTCTGAGAAGAGTTTGGAGTGATCGCTTCTTTCATCAGTCCTCTGATCTCTGATAAGCGGGAAATGGTGTAGTCATATTCCTGCGTATCATAGTCACCCGGTATCCAGAAAGCGATATGATCGCCGTTCATGCCAAACTGAGAATGCTCTTCCTTGATCACGAAGTAATTGAGTGACTTCTGCTGAGGAAATTCATAACGGAATCCCAGACCGTCATTGAACAGACGGAAACGGATAACGATAGAACGGTCATTCATGGGTTGATACAGGGTGACTGCCAGTTCGTTATAGTGATTGCGGATTTCTTTTTCTTCTCCCCAAACCGGTTGCCAGGTTTCATCAAAAGTAGTCATTTGGGTATCCTTTACTTCGAAGCCGTCGTACAGGTTGGTCTTTGAATCAAGTTTGGTCAGGTCTCTGCGGTCCACCCAGTCGAAGTCGGTTCTGGTATTATCTTCTTTCTTCAGTTCCAGTCCGAGAGTGCTGGGTTTGATTACCACTTTGTTCTTATACGTCAGTTCATACGTTGGGGCACCTTTGGAGTCTACTTGAAAGGTCATTACCAGATTGTTGTCCGGTGAGGTTAATTTCTGTTGGGCATTCGCAATGAATGAGATGCAAAGGAATGCGATGAGCGATAAAATCTTTCTCTTTTTCATTCTATTTATGGTATTAAATTATAAGCTAACTAATATTTTTACTCCGCTCTGTTCCGGATATTGCAAATATAGCAACCATCTTGAGACTTTGGGCTGTCTAGAATAAAAATACAAGTTTATATAAATCTCAATGTTTTGTTTTACAGTAGTTTATTATATTATTGCATCCTGATAAATATAAGTCGAAGTGAACTTATTAAAAGGATAGGATGTATATTCCACGACTTGGAAGTGTTAATTCATTTCTTAATTCAACCTTTTTCTCTGTCAATAAATCGAAAGCAGATGAAGCGGGGAGTATTTCCCGGTAAGGAACCAGGTCAATGGTCTGTTCCCGGTCGTTTCCGTTCAGGAAAATAACGACTGACTTATCACCGTATTTGCGTTCGTATACGTAGATACCCTTATTCGGTGCGAAATGTTTGAGCTGGCCTTTGGCAATGACTTCGTTTCCTTTTCTCCATTGGAGCAATTTTTGCATAAAGGAGAATGCTTCGTTTTGCTGCGGAGTGCGGTTGGCTGCGTCAAAGCAGTTTTTTGTATCGTTCGGCCAACCTCCGGGGAAGTCGCAGCGGAGCAGTCCGTCTCCATTCGCCTTGTCGGCTGCCATCAGGATTTCAGTTCCATAATATATCTGCGGTATTCCGCGGGTTGTCAGTAAGAATGTCAGGGCTTGCTTGTACCGGTCCAGATTCTTTGTATCTGCTTCCGAACGGTAGAAGCGGGAAGTATCGTGATTGTCGAGGAAGGTCAGCAGGCTCATTGGATGGCTGTAGACGATGTCCTGCGACAGATATTCGTAGAGTCTGAAAAGTCCTCCGTTCCATTCGGTAGTCTCTTCGTCGAAAGCCTTGTTCATCTCTTCCATTAGCGGGAAGTCCATGACAGTAGGGAGGTTGCTGTTCTTCGGATAAGCGAGTCTGCTGTCTTTCTGCCAGTAGGAGATGAGTACATTGTTGCCCAGCCATGTTTCACCTACAATGTTGAACTTGGGATATTCTTCATTGACCGCTTTGCACCAGCGTGCCATCATATCAAAGTC
>ERZ791571.1011-NODE-1011-length-15315-cov-12.549869_pt1 | contig 15315 bp, 19 predicted proteins | sample MGYA00509972_ERZ791571 | MGnify/ENA primary metagenome ERZ791571 (study PRJEB30046, sample SAMN00791936) | human gut metagenome | study: EMG produced TPA metagenomics assembly of the A metagenome-wide association study of gut microbiota in type 2... | reverse complement strand
CCTCCTGTTCTTCTGAAATCATAAAACGGCCAGTCAGTCCGTTGTTTTATCGCTGTTTGTCGCTGTCGAGCCACGCCACAAAGTCCTCAAGGGACAGCTTACCACTGGTACATAGGTCGCGCTTCTTTCGCGCTTCCGTCGACCATGCGGTGAACTCTGCCTTGGTCATCGTTCCGTATCGCACACGGGCATTGTGGGCCTTGTAGGAGCGCGTAAACTCCCTTGTGACAGGATTCTTCATCTGCCTGCTCTGATACTGCACCACCGCTCCCATTTGTCGGCAGGTCTTTTCCGAACCTTCCATCAGCCGCGTGCAGTAGTCCTGCGTGATGTTGCCGGTCACTACGAAATACCTGCCGCAGTTTTTGCACTTGTGGATCGGGAGCGGCAGGCGGAGACAGTACGCTTTCAAGTAGCTATAGAGGTCTCGCACGGTGTTGGGATAGAGCACCTCGCGCAGCGCTGTCCTGATCCCGCGCTCCCGCAGTATCTCCACGCTGTAATGGTAGGCGCTGTCATACGCCGGACTATCCAGCATGACCTCCTCGGTGGCAAGCTCGCCGTACCTCATATCGTCGAAGCGGAGCAATGCATCGTAGTGCGCCTCACGGTAACGCTCTGCCGTGGAGTAGTCCGGCTGATAGCGGTCATCCAGGCATCGTTCGATCAGCGCCTTTGCATCACGGACGATGGCTTCAAAATCGTTGGCGAATGAAAGGACAATCGTTGCGTCAGCATCTTGACCGTGTGCGTATGTGGATTCCAGCTCGCTCAGCTCCTTTACGAGCAGCCCAAAGTACGGATGCACCTCACAAAGCGGCAGCGACAGCTCCAGCAGTTTCTTCCATGCTGCCTCGCTCTTTTCCGTTTGTACCAGCTTATTGATCTCAGATAATACGCAATAGGCCTCGTAAAAGTCTGCATCGTAAAGGTCGATGAGACATTGGCCGAGATCCTGCGTTTGATCGAGATAGATCATGCGGCTTCCCAGCGTCTTGTCATATAGTGCAAAGCATTCTTTTCGTTCCGGGGCGATGTAATACCGGAATTCCATATGTTCAGGAAAGATCATGTCTGCCTCCTGCTAGATACAGCGAAATATGTACGATAAATTATCTATTGACTTTTTCATACTAGCATTATACAATCATACCATAATAGTTACATTGCGTATTATAGTCTTTATAGTCCATAATGTCAACTACAATTTTCGAGGAGGTCACACATGAACAACAACTACGAAAATCTGCCTACGGTGCTGAATGCCAATCAGCTCGCGGAGGCGCTGGGTATCTCGCGTGCGGGAGCGTATCAGCTCCTCAACACGGGGACCTTTCCCACGCTGCGCATTGGCAAGCGGCTGCTTGTGCCGAAGGACAAACTCATCGACTGGATCGAGCAGAACACGGGAGGTGGGAATGCGAATTGAAAAAGAAACGACTGCCCCGATTCCATCTGTTGCACCAGATGGGGAGCAGCCGTCCGCGCTTGCACGCACGGATAGTATAGCAGAATTTGAAGAAACGTACAAGCAGTTTGGCAAGATGCGGGTGATGACCATGCCGGAACTGATGGAAACGCGCTTTCCGCTTCGTCCTGCGGTCATCGAAGGACTGCTGCCGGCGGGGACTTACCTCCTCGCCGGTGCGCCGAAGATCGGCAAATCCTTTCTTGTGCTGCAGATGGCCTATCAGGTGAGCATGGGAGAGCCGTTTCTCAGCTTTCCTTCCCGCCAGGGGACGGTTTTGTACCTTGCGTTGGAGGACACCTATGAGCGTCTGCAAAAGCGGCTCTCGCAGATGACAGACAGCGACAGCCCAAAGCTGAAGCTGTCCGTCATCTCCGAAACCCTGGAGGAGGACTTGACGGAGCGGCTGCGTCTGTTCCTGCTGCATGAGGCCGATACCGTCCTTATCGTTATTGACACCTTGAAGCGGATTCGCGGAAAGACGCCGGACAGCAGCTATGCTGCCGACTATGAAGCGGTGGAGAAATTGAAGGAGATCTCAGACCTCTACGGGATCGCGCTGCTGCTGGTCCATCACACGCGCAAGGAAGGTGCGGAGGATGTGTTCAACACGATCTCCGGTACCAACGGACTGATGGGAGCGGCAGACGGTGCGCTGCTCCTACATAAAGATAAGCGCACAGCCTCGGACACTGTTTTAGAGGTGGTCGGGCGTGACCAGCCGCAGCTTCGATTGCATCTCCGGTTTGCTGCTGCACATTTGTGCTGGGAACTGCTTGAGGCGGAAACAGAACCTTACAGAGAGCCTCCATGCCCGCTGGTCGAGCTTGTTTCTCGGCTGGTAAATGAAGAAAATCCATCGTGGAGCGGCACAGCGACAGAACTGGCGCAATGTCTCTCCGAGATGGACAGCAGCCAAGCCTTCACGCCCAACTGGATCGTGCGTACGCTGAACGCGCGGCAGGATACGCTGCTGCGGAAATACAACATTCGCTATGTTGCCCACCGCACGAGAGAGGGCAAGAGCCTTTCGCTGCGGTGGGACGGTGTACGGTAATGTACGGTATGTACGGTAAAAATGGGAGTGGGGGTATCCCCTCAAAATACCGTACATTATCGGACATACCGTACACCGGCAAGGTCATTTTCCGTGCCGTGAGGCAGCGGGAAATGACCGCTTGAGGGAGTCCAGAGGGAACGGCTGGCACACGGATTTTGGCACAAAGTCTAGTGTGTTATACCCATCACGACGGGGGACGGGAAAACTGCGCGGGGACGTCGCTCCCCGCGCAGCTTTGACCGGGCCAAAAAAGAAGAACGACAGATGACGGTATCGTCATCTGTCGGGCGCACTTTTTCAGAAAGTCGTGGTGGGGATTCTCCGCTCCCTCGTCCCCAAAACGATAACAGGAGGAACAACGATGGCTTACGCCATTTTACGATTTGCAAAGCGAAAGGGCGGTGCTGCTAAGGCCATTGCTGCCCACAATGATCGGACAAAGGAAGCATACGCCAGTAATCCGGACATTGACAAAAGCCTCACCGTGCAGAACTACCACTTAGTTACACCGCACTGGAGCTATGAGCAGGAGATCCGGCACCGCCTCCGAATGGCGGGGTGCCGTGTGCGAAAAGACAGTGTAAAATTTGTGGACACGCTGGTGACGGTCAGCCCAGAGTTTGCAAAGGCGCATGAAGCGGAAATGCCGGAATACTTCACGAGGACATTTGACTTTCTGAAAGAGCGCGTGGGCGAAGAAAACATCATTTCCGCCGTGGTACACATGGACGAGAAGACACCGCATCTGCACTTGTGCTTCGTGCCGCTGACGAAGGATGGGCGGTTGTCTGCAAAGGAGATCCTCGGCAACAAGAAAACGATGATCCGCTGGCAGGACGATTTCTACGCCTGCATGGCGGAGCGGTGGCCGGAGCTGGAGCGCGGCGCACCTGCCGTGGAGACCAAGCGCAGGCACCTGACGCCGCAATGGTACAAGAAAGTGACCGCGATGGACGCCAAGCTGGAGAAGCTGGAAACGGCTTTGAACGGCATCAATGTGCTGAATGCGGGCAAAAAGCGCGAGGAGGCCGTTGCGCTGCTGGCGCAGCTCTTGCCGGAGGTAGAGTCCTTTCAGGCAGAAATTCAGTGGATGCAGCAGGCCGTGTTACAATCGCTCTCCATGCAGCGATGCAGCGCCGAAGAAAACGAAGCGTTAAAGGATGAACTGACCGCCGAGCGCCGCACGAGCGCCGAGCAGCGCGCAAAGCTCACGGTGTTGGAGGAGCGTTACAAGAAGACAGAAAAGCTGCTGAGTAAGGTGCCGAAATATAACAACATGGAGGAACACCAATACAAAAATATCAATAAAATATAATGGAAATAAAAGACATAAATTTGACAAAATGTCAAATTTATAGTACAAGAAATGTAAGAAATGTAAAAAAGAAAGAAAATGAGGGTATTGTATTGACAAAGAAAAGAAATTTTTGTAGTATTCTGGTATACCAAAATTCCAGAATACAGGGGATGCGAACCAATAAAAGAAAATGTTTAATAAGATTGATACAAAAAAATCAAGACTGTATGAGAAGATAATAGAAGAAATTGAATCCCGAATCAATGACGGTATGCTGAAAAAAGGGGATTATATGCCAACAGAGCGAGAGCTTGCTGAAGATTTTGGCGTAAGTCGAATTCCTGTAAGAGAGGCATTAAAAACATTGGAATTCATGGGCGTTTTGGAGAGCGACACGAAAGGAATGCGAGTTGCAAGGGATACGCTCAAATCGACAGATGCATTTCATGACCTTTTTGATGGAACTGATCAGGATATTTTTAATGACCTGTTAGAAGCGCGTGCACCAATTGAATTAAAGTCAATCGAATTGGCGTGCAAAAAACGAAATACCGCAGATGTAAAGGAATTGGAGAGATTACTGCAAGAACATAAGGCAAGTATTCAGAATGATGCCGAGTTCTGCCGGACAGCGAAAGCGCTTCACATCACAACGGCAAGTGCCTCTAAAAATAAGGCGATTTTGCGAATCCTTGATGTGATGGATGGCATGCTTGATGAAGTGCGCGAGCACACAACACTGTCCGTTGAGAGAAGAGAAAAGTCCTATGACGAATGGGAATGCATTGTTGAAGCAATCCGCAATCAGGATGTCGAAAAGGCTATCCAGACAATGCAGACACACTTGGGATATATGACTATCAATTATTCCAACTACCAACGGGAGGAAGAGACCTAAGACGAGAAGAAAAGTGGGATTTCCGGAGGCCAGAATGGGGAATATTCATGTTTTTTGTCCGTTCTGTGGAAGTAAAACAAAAACACAGATCCGGACTGAGACTGTTCTTGAAAAGTTTCCGCTGTATTGCCAGCGATGTAAGCGAGAAAGTATCGTGACAGCGCGAAACGGCAAAATTATAAAGGTTGAGGAGCCTGACGCTACGACGCAGAGCCGGTAATCAAAATAGATTGCCGGCTCTGCGCTATTTTATGTGGCGAAGAGAAGTAATAAAAGCGCCTCAAATACAACAAATATAGTCTACCATAAATACATTATGAGCTGGAGGTAATGACATTGGCAAAGTATATTACACGCAGATTATTATCGTTGATCCCTATTCTATTGGGAATTATTTTCCTTATCATGGCGATTATGTCACTCATTCCTGGTTCGCCTGGGTTGGTAATTCTTGGACCGGACGCGCCGGCAGAGGCGGTCGAGGCGCTTGATCACGAGTTGGGGTATGATCAGCCTTTTCTGGTTCGCTTTGTTACCTACGTTGGAAACCTGCTCCACGGCGATCTAGGGACCTCTTATCGAACCTCCAGAACTGTGTGGTATGAAATCAGCCGGCGTTTGCCAACTTCTGTTACATTAGCGGTTTTAGCAGTAGGCTTCGCAATGATTGTAGCAATACCACTTGGAATATTGTCAGCCGTCAAACAGTACAGCTTTGCAGATATCTCTCTTACAACAATTGCGATGATTCTCAATTCCATGCCGACGTTCTGGCTCGGGTTGATGCTGACAATCATATTCTCGCTAAAACTGCAAATCCTTCCATCTATCGGGTTAACTTCACCAAAGCACTATATTTTGCCTGTTATCGCACTTTCAAGTTATACAATCGCGGGATTAATGCGATTGACGCGAACGACGATGCTTGAAACTATACGACAAGATTATGTGCGAACGGCACGGGCAAAAGGGCAGAAAGAAAGCATCGTTATTTTCCGTCATGCCCTTCAGAATGCATTATTGCCAGTCATTACATCTGCTGGCATGTCTTTCGGTAAGATGATTGGTGGCGTAGTTGCAGTAGAAACAGTATTTTCCATTGATGGAGTTGGAAATATGATACTTACGGCAATCAGAAACAAAGATGTCATGCTTGTAACCGGCGGTATTCTCTGTCTTGCAACAATTTATATGATTGTTCTGCTGCTTGTAGATATCCTTTATGCAGTAATTGACCCTCGGGTTCGAGAGAAATACAAAAATAAATATTAAGAAAGGAGGGACTACAGATGACATATAGAACGTCTCCAGAGCAAAGTGTAGAGAGCAACTCCCAATATGTATATGAAAAAAAGAGCGTCATGGCGGACTTTTGGAAACAACTAACGCGTTCTAAAGCAGCTATGTTTGGCTTGGTTCTGTTTGTGATTATCGTTTTGATGGCTGTTGTCGGACCAATGGTAATTCCCTATGAAAAAGCGATTGCATATGATGCGGCTAACCGTTTGCTTCCGCCCTGCGCAGAGCATTGGTTTGGCACGGACAACTATGGACGAGACATTTTTGCCCGTATCGTACATGGTGCGAAATATTCTCTTGCGATTGGTGCTGCGGCGGTTTTGCTGGGCGTTACAGCGGGATGCCTACTCGGAACGATTGCAGGTTATTATGGCGGTGTTGTAGACAACATCATTATGCGTATTACCGACTGCATTGTTTGTATTCCTTCCACCCTGCTTGCGTTGGCCATTGTTGCTGCACTTGGCGGGGGTCTGACAAAGGTTTTGGTTGCTCTGATTCTTGCGAATATTCCTGTTTACACGCGTGTAATTCGCTCTACGATACTGAATGTCACAGAGCAGGATTATATACAAGCTGCGAAAGCGAGTGGCACACCGGATTGGCTAATTATCCTCAAGCATGTTTTACCGAACGCTATAGGCGTCATTATCGTGCAGGCAACAATGACTTTTGGCGATGTGATTATTACGGCGTCAACCATGAGTTTTTTGGGCCTCGGTATTCAACCGCCTACGCCAGAATGGGGATCTATGCTTTCTGAGGGAAAGAATTTCATGCTGTACTCAACAAGTATTATGTTCTTCCCAGGGGCTGCAATTGTGCTGACGGCCTTATCCCTGAATCTTTTAGGTGACGGACTGAGGGATGCACTCGACCCAAGACTAAGAAACTGAGGAGGTGTGAAAGCATGGAAGAAAAACTGCTTGAAATCAAAAACTTAAAAATTGAATACCATTCGGACTCCAATGTATTTCACGCTGTGAACGGTATCAGTTTTGATCTTGGTTATAAAGAAACAATCGGACTAGTGGGAGAAACAGGTGCTGGAAAAACAACGACAGCGCTTGCAATCATGCAACTGCTACCAGAGCGAACAGGGAAGATTACCGATGGTGAGATCCTTTTCAAAGGAGAAAACGTTATTGGCAAGGGAAACGAAGAGATGCGCAGTATCCGTGGCGCGCAGATATCGATGATCTTTCAAGACCCTATGACTTGCCTTAATCCGTTAATGACGGTGGGAGATCAGATTCGTGAGGTTCTGAAGATCCATGAGAAGCCGGCTTCTGAAAAAAATGAGAAAGAAGCTGGGGAAGATATGGACAGTCAGGTGGATCGCTTGTTTGAAATGGTTGGTATCCCGCCGGAAAGAGAGCGCGAGTTTCCAAACCAGTTTTCCGGCGGGATGAAACAGAGAGTCATGATCGCTATGGCACTTGCATGCAATCCGGAGCTGTTGATTGCAGATGAGCCTACGACTGCACTTGATGTAACGATCCAGGCACAGGTTTTGAATTTGATGGCGGACCTGAAAAAAAGGATTAATACATCAATGATTATGATCTCTCACGACCTTGGTGTTGTGGTGAAGACCTGCGACAAAGTTGCGATCATGTATGCCGGAGAAATAGTGGAAATTGGTCGAATTGAGGATATTTATGCCGGCGATAAGCATCATCCATATACAGTAGGACTGTTTGGCGCGATTCCGGATATTCATACGAAAGTTCGCAGGCTTAACGCAATTGAAGGCTTGATGCCAGACCCAGCGAATTTGCCGGAAGGCTGTAAATTTGCACCGCGATGCAAGCAATGCATGGAAATTTGTAAAACAATGCCTCCAGATGTTTGGAAGTGTGGAGAGCACTCGATTGCCTGCCACCTGTATGCAAAGGAGGGAGAGTAAATGGAAACGTTGCTTGAGCTGAAAAACGTAAAAAAATACTTTCCAGTTGCCGGTGGCAGAAAGCTACATGCGGTCGATAATGTAAGCTTTTCCATTCCAAAAGGAGCTACGCTTGGCCTTGTCGGCGAATCTGGCTGTGGTAAGTCTACTCTGGGCAGGGTGTGTTTACGTCTTCTCGAGGCGACGGAAGGCGAGATACTGTTTGAGGGAACCGATATTCGCAAGCTGAATAAAAAACAGATGCACGCAAAACGGACAGAAATGCAGATGATTTTCCAAGACCCGCTTGCCTGCTTAAATGCTCGCCGCAATGTATACGAATTGATCTCTGAGCCGTTGACATTGAATCCGGATTACTGGCACAAACTGAGCAAGGACGAAATCACAAAGCGGGTAATCGATTTGATGGATACCGTGGGGCTTTCCAAGCGATTTATCAACTCTTACCCGCATGAATTAGACGGCGGACGCAGACAGCGTATTGGCATAGCGCGAGCGTTGGCGGTCAACCCAAAGTTTATTGTCTGCGATGAGCCGGTATCTGCTTTGGATGTTTCAATTCAGGCACAGATTTTGAATCTACTGATGGATTTACAGGAAGAGCGCGGGTTGACCTATTTATTCATTACGCATAATCTGTCCGTCGTGAAGCACATTTCCAGTGAAATTGCTGTTATGTATTTGGGGCAGTGCGTGGAAAAAGCTCCGGCTGATGAGCTTTTTGACAATCCCCTTCATCCCTATACAAGGGCACTATTGGACGCAATTCCAGTTCCAAGACTGGAGTATCGGGATAAGACGAGCGTAATTCGTGGCGAATTGTCCAATCCTATAGATCCGGCGCCCGGCTGCCGTTTCGCTCCACGGTGCGATCATTGCACAGAAGCGTGCCGCAACCATGATTGTCAGCTGCGGGATATGGGTGAAGGGCACTATGTTGCCTGCACGCTGTATGAAAAGTGAGATTGTTAACGACTATGGTCGGTAACATATAAAACAAAAAGAAAAAGGAGAAATCGCATGAAAAAGCTGATGAAGAGGGCTATTTCCGTATTCCTTGCTGTTTCCATACTTGCTATCCTTGTGGGGTGCAGCACAGAAAAACAGGATACGCCGAATGACCCTGCACAGAGTGAACAGACGGTAATGAAGGTCGCGGTGGCTACTGCCCCAGCAAACTTTAATCCCTTTGCTTCCACGGCTGGTTCGGTGTTTCAAATTTATGGCAAGACACAGGTCTATGATACGCTCTTTACCCACGATGCCGAAGGCAATATTATTCCTTCCATTGCAGAGAGCTATACGGTTTCTGATGACAACCTGACAATCACCTTTAAATTACACGAGGGTGTAACTTTCTCTAATGGTGAAAAATTTACTTCCGCTGATGCTAAGTATTCTTTAGATGTCTGCCGTGAAACTAAACTGACAGCAACTTACTTTACAGCAATCGACAGCATTGACGCGCCGGACGAATATACCATTGTGATGCACCTCAACACGCCGAATGCTGCGCTTTTTGAAAATTTGACGGTTTATGGCCAAATGGTTTGCAAATCCGCACATGAACAACTCGGCGATGAGTATGGTATGAGCGCTGAAACCACTATTGGTACTGGCCCATATACGGTTAAAGACTTTATTCCTGAGCAGAGTGTTACCTACATTGCGAATGAGAACTATTTTAAGGGTTCACCCAATATCAAAGAAGTTGATGTTCAGTCCATTGTCAACGAAGAGAGCGCAATTATTGCTCTTCAGACCGGTGAAATTGATTACTACATGAATGCAGTACCGGCAATTTCGGTCGAAAAAATTAAAGCTGATCCAAACCTCGAATTGGTTGATATTGTTTCCAAAAAGCTTTATTATATCTGCCTTAACTGCGAGCGAGGACCGTTTGCTGATACCAATATGCGCAAAGCAATCTCTCTTGCGATCAACCGTGATGATTTGAATATGATTATTACCGAGGGACTTGGTACAGTTGTTTATTATCCTGGTTACCCCACGAATACCGGAAATCCCGATATCAATGATAAAGTCGCATATAAGCAGAACATTGAAGAGGCTACTCGACTGATCGAAGCTGCCGGATATAAAGGTGCGACTGTGACTGCGTGTATGGAAAACAACGCCATTCTGCAGCAGTTTGCAACAGCGCTTCAGAGTCAGCTGAGTGCTGTGGGTCTGAATGTTCAGATTAATATGATGGAATACACCTCCTTTATGGAGGATGTGTTTAAGAACGGCAATTACGACCTTACAACATCCTATAATACTGCTAAGACCGGTGATATGGACCTCGTATGGACGAACTGGATGTCCTCGGCAAAGGTTGGTAGTGGTAACACGGCGCGCTATGTTAATCCAAAGATGGATGAATTGCTTGCTATTGCCCGCAGCGAGATGGATCCTGAAACACGCAAGCAGGACTATGTTGACTGTATCAACCTCTATCTTGAGGACCTTCCGCTCCTGCCAATCACTTATGAGTATTCTAGCCGTGTATACAATAACCAGAAATTGGTGATTGAGAATGGACTGGTTGAACAGGATAATTTCTATAATTTCAGCTGGAAATGACTTAATTCAATGATTCGAGTGGCCGGGTTTGCCCTTGGTCGATCGTGTTAAAAATGAGAAAGGAACTTGAAACAATGGTGAAACAGATTCAGTTAGAGTGGCCCTCCCTTGGGGTCAAGGTTCGTGCGAACCTAATGTGGGATAAAGCACCTCACTTTTGTGCGGAGTTGGAAAAGCTTTTACCCTTTGAAAGCATTCACGGTCATACGGTAATCTCTGGCCTGAACATGAGTATTCCTATGAAGCTTATGTGGCTTGAGCGTGAATACGATGCGCCGCGCAAGCCTGGCCGCTTGTTTATTTACACGAATGGACAGCGTATTGTTATTCCGTACGGCCTGACAACTGAGCCGGGCGATGTGAACTGCTTTGCAGATGTTGTGGAAGAGGATCTGCCACTTCTTGAGAAAGCGGGGCTTGCCTGTAAATATCGTTTTATGACTGGTGACTGTGAACCGCAGACGGTAATTGTGTCTGCTGCTGAATAAGGAGGAATAGATATGACTTGGCAGGAAGTTCAAAAGAAAATAGAAGCGCAGATTGACAAAAACTGGCTTCAGGAACCGGAAACCATGTGGAAAGTTCGTCATGGAATCAATGTTAGTGGCGCAGGCTCATTTAACCAGTATCTTTCCACGTTGATGTTTATTGACGTCTATACTATTGCTTATGGTCAGCATATGTTTTTCATGTTTGTCCAAATGAGTGATGATCCGGACGTTTCTCTTGAAGTACTTAAGAAGATGACGCATAACGAACTGGCTGTCGGTTTCCAGTCCATGCAGTTTCTTGCGTATGTCTCAACACCGGAGGTCAATGAATTTGCAAAGGATATTGACGCAGTTCTTCCACAGATTGAGACAAAGGAAGACTACAAGGCATTAATGAGCGCTTATGTGCGCTATATTAACCTCATCCACTATTGGCACCACTGTACTTTCCCGTGGCATGTTGGCCTGATGTACCAATATAAGTCTCTCGATGAGATTAAAAAGATGGCAGAATTGGCAAAGTAGTATTTGTCTAAGCAAAAAGCAATACGATAACAGTAAAAACCTCTCTTTTACAAATAATGCAATGGGCGGCAGAAAGGAATGGGCAGCTTTCTGCCGCTCATTGTATATCGAAAACCACGCGTTAAACGCGTGGTTCAGTGTAACCGTCAAAGCTGAGGGCGGCTGGACAGACATTGTGTGATCGTCCTTTCGTGAGCTATGATTTTACCCTTATTTGTACCCTTTATAGCGTTAGCTCTTATAAAACAACTGGACTGACTGGTACCATGTTTTACGGTTTCAGAACTGTTTATCACAAAATTTGACGGAATTAGTTGCAGAAAATCTTATTTTCCAAATTCGAGTCCTGTACCGCGCACCAGAGAAAAACCTTGAAGCTTCGATGGCTTCAAGGTTTTTTTATTGCCCTGAAACCCTGTTTAGCCTTATTTTTTAGCCTTATTGTCCCTCAAGCATCCGAAACGCTCTTGATAAACTGCTCCATACGGGCAGCACTGTCCTGCTTCATCTGCTTCGTAACGTGTCCGTAAACATCTAATGTAGACGCTGCGGTGGCGTGACCGAGATTTTCCTGCACGGTCTTAATGTCGTCGCCGCTCTTGATAGAGGCAACGGCGAAGGTGTGACGCAGATCGTGGAAGCGCGTGGCCGGTGCGCCGATGTTTCGGACAATTGCGCATAGTGTAGGCGTTTGCGAACATAAGGAAGGGCCAGAGAGAAACTGGTTTACATTACGGCTACGCAATACTACACAGGTAAGGTTAGGTGTAGTATTGCGTAGTCGTGGGTCGACAATACTATGCAGACTACAGCTCTGCAGGGTCGCCTGCTTTGTTGATGCGCCCGATGAGTGTACGTTCTAACAAGTGAAAGCCCCGGATCCGCTCGGCAGTAAGAAGAATATAAAAAAGAACTTGCCAAAATACATCAGACATATTATACTCTAGACCAAACAAACAATCGATACAGGAAAGAAGGCAGAGTATGAAAAAAGCGGTTGGGGGAAAAACGCGCGTCGATCTTGCAGTCGATCAGATCATTCAGGTCATTTTGGACCGCGATATGAAGGCCGGTGACAAGCTGCCGAACGAGTATGATCTGGCGCGCGAGCTGGGCGTGGGCCGCAGCACGCTGCGCGAGGCGATTAAGCGCCTTGTTGCCCGCAATATTTTAACGGCGCGGCAGGGCGCGGGCACGTTTGTCTCGGAGAAGAACGGCGTGCCGGAAGACCCGCTCGGACTGACGTTTATGATGGAAGAGGGCTCGGAGAATCTCGCGCTCGACCTGCAGGATATTCGATTGATGCTTGAGCCGGAGACCTGCGCGATCGTTGCGCGTGGCGCAACGCCCGAGCAGATCGACCAGATGCAGGTATACTGCGATGAGGTGACGCGCCTGATCGAAGCGGAGGAGGATTATTCCGCCGCCGACGCAAAGTTCCACCGGTATCTTGCCGAATGCAGCGGAAACCATGTGCTGCCCAATCTCATCCCGATCATCGCCTCGGCGATCGGCGTTGTGATCACGGTGACGAACGATGAGCACCGCTCCCAGAGCGGCATGGAACACCAGCGTATCGTCGACGCCATCCGCCGCCATGACCCGGAGGGGGCAAAGTACAGCATGATCGCGCACCTGAACACCAGCCGCAATTCCATGGTTCATTCTCGGGATAACTGCGCGGCGAAGCGCTGAAAGCGTACCGCACCTTGAGTCATCACACAACTAACGCACAGAGATTTCGTATGCCTAACGAAATTTCTGTGCATTTTTGCAAAATAACTAAAAAAAGCGCAAAGAAATCAGACGAAATACAGAAAACATTGTGAACTAAATATCAACTATTGACGAACGGAGTTGTCTGATGTATTCTGAATTTGCAAAATACATCAGACAACAGCACAAAGCCATCCACCAACCAATCAAAAGAAGAGGAGAAAGATCATGAGGGTATCGGTCATGCGTTCTTCCGCAGCTTTGACCTCTCCCAGCCGGTAGGCGACATCCATCAGATCCATGGCGAGGGCATCGGTCAGTGCGAGGTCATGATGACCCTGTCGGACAAGGATGAGGCGTCCCGCCTGATCTGCGGCCTTACATGGGGCGGCGAGGGCGCATGGACCAGCTGGCCTCCGCACCAGCACGAAAAGGATCTTGAAGAGGTCTACTGCTACTTCGGTATGCCGCTGCCGCACTTCGGCTTCCACATCAGCTATCTCAAGAGCGGCGAGGTCGAGGATATCGTGACCCACACCGTTCACTCCGGCACGATGGTGGAGGCTCCCGTGGGCGATCACCCGACGGTCGCGAGCCCCGGCACGCGCAGCTCCTATCTGTGGGTGCTTGCTGCGCACAGTCATTCCAGCCGCAGCTATAACCTCGCTGTGCTGGATCCTGCGCTGGAAAACTTCAATTCCGCGCGCTGATTTTGAGAAAAAAGAGCATTCGTATGACGAATTTATTTGATTTGACCGGCAGTCGTGCCATCGTGACCGGCGGTACCCGCGGTCTCGGCCACGGCATGGCGGAGGGACTGATGGAAGCGGGTGCTTCCGTCGTTATCTTCGGATCGAGCGATAAGGTTGAAAAGGTTGCGGCGGATTTCCGTGCCCACGCCTCCGACTATCTCAACGGTGCGGTCATCCCCGTTGACGGCGGCTATCTTGTCAAGTAAAGGCGGGGGGAAGCAATGGCAAAATATCTTGTTTGTGTCAGCGATGAGCGCCATGCGAGCTATGAGATCGAGCGCGCCATTCTGGAAAAGGCCGGTGCAGAGCTGAAGCTCTGCCACTGCGAAAGCGCTGCGGATATCGCCGCACAGTGTGCGGATGCGGACGCCGTACTGCTTGACCTTGCACCTATGACCGCCGAGGCGGTTGCAGGGTTGAGAAAATGCAAGGTCATCAGCCGCTACGGTGTTGGTTTTGAGAATGTCGATCTGGATGCGGCGACCGCCGCAGGCATTCAGGTCACCAATGTTCCCGATTACTGCATGGAGGATGTTTCCGACCATGCGTTGGCGCTGATGCTTTCCTGTCTGCGTCATATCCCACTGCGCGACCGCGAGGTCCGCGAGGGGAAATGGAACATTCAGGCAGACAGCTTCCGGCTGAAGGGCAAAACGCTCGGTGTCATCGGCGCAGGCCGCATCGCGCGCGCGCTGATCCGCAAGGTCAGCGGCTTCGGTTTTGCCGAGGTCGTGGCATACGATCCCTATATCAGCGCTGAGCAGTTGGCTGAGATCGGCGTGCGCAAGGTGGAAAAGGAGGAGCTGCTCCGCATTTCCGATATCATCTCCCTCCATCTGCACGCCAATGCTGAGACAAACGGCATGATCTGCAAGGAGACGCTTGCACTGATGAAGCCGACGGCGATCCTCATCAACGTCAGCCGCGGTCCGCTCGTCAAGGACGAGGATCTGCTCGACGCGCTGCGCGGACACCGCATTCTTGCGGCGGGGCTTGATACGCATAATCACGAACCGCTCGGCGCGCAGTCGCCCTTCTGCCGGCTTGACAATGTTGTGCTGACCGATCATACGGCCTACTCCACGGCGGAGGGCGTAACGGAGCTCAAGACCAAGGCGGCGCAGAACGTTGTGGACGTACTGGAAGGGAGAACTCCTCGCTATCCGGTCAATCACCTGTAATTATTCCATTTGTTTGCCCGAAAAGGGCGGGAGGTAAAAAATATGACAGCATTAGAAAGACTCTATAACGCGGCAGTGGTGCCCGTCGTCGTGCTCGACGACGCGGCGGATGCGGTGCCGACTGCTAAGGCGC
>ERZ791571.998-NODE-998-length-15491-cov-10.590956_pt1 | contig 15491 bp, 14 predicted proteins | sample MGYA00509972_ERZ791571 | MGnify/ENA primary metagenome ERZ791571 (study PRJEB30046, sample SAMN00791936) | human gut metagenome | study: EMG produced TPA metagenomics assembly of the A metagenome-wide association study of gut microbiota in type 2... | reverse complement strand
TATGCTGTTCGATGTTCCGGTGGTAGTAGTTCATGGTGGATGGGCGAATGTGCGGTTTGGCGTACAGTTCAAACCACGTCCGCAGCCATGTTGCGACTGTGTACTCATCTGCGCGGCTAATATCCAATGCTTGGCTTTCCTCAATGGCTTTCTTTAGCTTTGCCTTGCATTCCGCCTGCGTTTTACCCAGCACATTTTTGATGATGCGCTTTCCTGTTTCAGGGTGGTAGCCTGCTGTGTAGCGACCCTCCCAACGTCCGTCTGCGCGTTTGCGAATGTTGCCTTCACCGTTTGCGCGCTTCTTTGCCATGAGCATCGCTCCTTTCTTTGGTAGCCACAACACATATCACACCTTGCGCCGGAAAGCTACTGATTCTTCCAAAGAAATCGAAATATTTTTAAAAATGCTTTTATTGATTCCAGCAGCGCAAAATGTACACGAGCTTTGAACTGCCTTTAGCGTTTGTTAGGTCAACGGAGTGCCATTGTAAATCATTTGAAAATGTGTTATCTTCTTCGCAGAAGTGTCCATACAGAATTCTACATTTTTCACGCAAAGGGGCTTTTTATGAGCAAGATCCAATGCTGGTGCCGTGCTAACGCTATGCTGGTCATTTCATTACTGGCCGCAGTTGTAACGGCATTTTTTGTTCCGCCTGATAGGGACTACTTAGGTTATTATGACCTCAAGACGCTTGCTTGCCTGTTTTGTGTGCTGGCAGTGGTGGGTGCTTTGCGGGATCTGCATATCTTTTCCGCTCTTTCCCAGCGGATGATACACACCTTTTCCACTGTCCGGGGCGTGTGTACGGCGCTGGTGGTTATCACCATGTTCGGCTCTATGCTCCTGACCAATGATACCGCCTTGTTGACTTTTCTGCCACTGGGCTGGTTTGTTCTTTCCTCCACTGGACAGGAAAAGTACACGGCGCTCCTGTTCATTCTGCAAAACTGTGCCGCTAACCTCTGCGGAATGATCACGCCCTTCGGCAATCCGCAGAATCTCTATCTTTTCAGCTATTACGGTCTTTCCACGAAAACGTTCTTTTCGGCAATGCTGCCGCCATTCATCCTGTCTACTGTTCTCATTCTCCTGTGCTGCTTAGTGTTTCCAAAAGAACAGCTTTCCGTGCCGGAAGCACAGGTCACGGTAGACTCATGCCGAGCCGTTATCTATGGTGGACTATTCTGTTTAGCCGTTGCCATGGTGCTGCGGCTGGTACCCTATGTCCTTGGTTTGACGGTCATTGTTCTGGCGCTCTGGTTTCTGGACCGGCATGCGCTGAAAACTGTAGATTGGGGATTGTTGGCCACTTTCGCCGCTTTTTTCACCTTTTCCGGCAACCTTGCTCGAATGGAAGCTGTCCACATACTGTTCGCTCGCCTTTTGTCCCACGGGACCATGCTGGTCTCCGCGCTTACCTGCCAGATCATCAGCAATGTTCCTGCTGCCATTCTGCTCAGCCGCTTCACGCAGGATGCCTGCGGGCTTCTGGTTGGCGTCAATGTGGGCGGCGCAGGAACGCTGGTGGCTTCTCTGGCAAGCATTATTACGTTTCGGGAATATACGCGCCGCGTTCCCGATGGCGGGAAGCGTTTTCTTTTCTTTTTTTCTGGGATCAGCTTTGCATTCCTGGCAATTCTTCTGGCTGCCATGTCCTTCCTGAACGGATGAGCCTTTATTGCCAGCATCTTTGGGAAAAATCCTTAAATAATTGTGTTGACGTAAGCTGTATGTCGATTAATAACCCATTCTAACGCACTTTCGTTTTCGCGCTTCACTTCTTTAAGGCTTCCTGTTCATCCACAGCTTCGCCCTCTTTCGGATATCCATTTAACGACCCGTCATCTTTCATATTGTGGAACACGGTCATTTGGTTTCATAATTTTTCTTTTTTGCGTAAGATTTATCTGTATGGCATTACTACATTTTAGGTTTATTTCTTACAACATACAAACCTACAAACGCGAAATAAAATACTAAATCGGCCTTTTCTATAACATCTGTCAGCGGCTTGCATTGGGAGTCAAAATAAGATAAGATAAATACCCTAATGGTCAAACGAGTGGGGAGGGACACGGCTGTGCGGATAGACAAGAGAACAGCTACGGGCATTGGCTGTCTTGTGACGATCGGTATTGTGCTCGCGTTGATGATCGTGACCTTTCACGCCATTGCGCGCGGTGATGTTCCGGAAAATCCGCTCACGCCGGTCGGCGTGGTACTGGAACTCGTCTGCGCCATCCTGACGACCTCGACCTATGCAAGCGTGGTCTTTGGCAGTCATTCGCGCAGGCGCTTTCGCTCCTATTTCCTCTGGATGCTGGCGATCAACACCATTGGGCTTTTGAGCGATGTGATCTATTGGGGGATCGGGCTTGATTTTCTTCCTGCCCTTCCGCGGCTTCGCGAGACCTGCTATTTTGTCTGCTACGCCTCGGCATTTCCGCTGCTCATTTTTTACAGCACCTATCTCATCAGTTACATCAATGAAGACTCGAAGGAATTGCAGCGATATACCGTTTTGATGACCGGCCTCAGCGCGGATGGATTTCTGCTCGTGATGATCTCTGTCATCACGTCGCGCTCTCAGAATGCCCCGTGGCATCTGTCGGATCACCCGTGGCTTTACTTCTTCTTTTTGGCCATGCCGATGGTGGTCAACATCGGCATCATTCTGAACTTCAGGAGGATGCTGACCAACCGCAAGGCAATCTCTTTCCTTTTCTATGAGCTGCTGGTGGCTGCCGCGGTAGTGGTTGACACGGTCATCGGGGAGATCACACTGGCTCATGTCGTTGTGGCGTTTTGTCTCATCCAGATATATATCACTGTGCAGATCGAATACGAAAAGCAGCAGGAAGAGCAGCTCTTGCAGCAGCGTATCTCCATTATGATCAGCCAGATACAGCCGCACTTTCTTTACAATGTGCTCACCAGCATTCGCGCGCTCTGCCGCATTGACGCGCGCGAGGCTGAGAGCGCGCTGACGGATTTTACCCTCTACCTGCGAGGGAATCTCGATTCGTTGAGCAATACCGGCTGCATTCCTTTTTTGCAGGAACTACAGCATACCAAACACTATGTTGATCTGGAAAAAATGCGCTTTGGCCGGGATCTGACCGTCCTTTTCAACACGCCGGTCACGCAATTCTCCCTGCCGCCGCTCACATTGGAGCCGATCGTCGAAAACGCGGTGCGCCACGGCGTGATGCAGCGGCTTCAGGGCGGGACGGTGATCATCTCTACAAGCGAGACCGAGTCGGATTTCGTCGTGACTGTTTCGGATGACGGCATCGGGTTTGATGCAGAGCAGCTTGCGGCGGGCGGCAAGCATATCGGCTTGTGGAACGTCCGTGAGCGCCTTGCCGCGGTGTGCGGTGGGCACATGGAGATCGAAAGCGGGATCGACAAGGGGACAAATGTGACGATGTGCATCCCCAAATGTCGAAAGGAGAGCGAATGATGGAACTTTGCTTGTTGGCTGTTGACGATGAATCTTTGGCGCTGAGCGATCTGACAGCGGCGCTGCAAGCTGCCGAGCCGGCAGCAGCGGTTCACGCCTATACCGATCCGACGAAAGCGCTTGAGGCGGTGAGAACGGGGGAGATCCTTCCGGATATCGCCTTCCTGGACATTCAGATGCGCGGTTGGACGGGACTGAACCTTGCACTGGAATTGAAAAAGACGATCCCGGCGCTCGAGATCATTTTTGTTACGGCTTATTCGCAGTATGCGCTGGAATCCTATTCCCTCCATGCGCGCGGCTACCTGATGAAGCCTGTTACGGCCGAGGCAATCGAGGAGGAACTTCGTAATATCGGCCTGACCACAGTGCCTGTGAGGAAGGAGCTTTCCCTGCGTGTCCAGTGCTTCGGCAATTTTGAAGTGTTTTATGAGGGAAAACCGCTCGAATTTGCCCGCGCAAAGAGCAAGGAGCTGTTTGCGTATCTGGTATTTCGCCGCGGTTCGGCCTGCAGCATCCGGGAATGTGCGGCCATTCTCTATGAGGACCGGGAATACGGCAGCGCGCTGAAAAATCAGATCGAAACCTTTAAGTCTGATATGATGCGCACCTTGCGAAAGGTGGATTGCGAAGATGCGGTCATCAAGGGGCGGAATCAACTCAGCGTGGATACAGAAAAGTTTTCCTGTGATTATTATCAGTTTCTCAACGGCGAATCTTCGGCGATCAATGCTTTTGTCGGAGAGTTTATGACGCAGTATAGCTGGGCGGAGATCACGACGGCATCGCTACAGGGCAAGATGACTGAAATCATTCGCTAAAAACTATCAAAAACGGCGAAAATGCAGAGGTGATCGAAATGCTCTGCATTTTTGTTGTCTTTTTGTTGTCCTTGATCCGGTAAAATGAATCACAAGAGGAGCGAGGCTGCAAAACCTATCTCCCAACGTTTTAGGAGGAAAGCTCAATGGAAGAAAAAAACCTGCACGTCGAAGAAGGCGCGCTCAAGGTAACAAAGCTCACGCTTTATGAGGCGGTAGCGATCATCGTGGGTGCCAATGTCGGTTCCGGTATACTCGGCCTTGCATATTCTTCCCGCCTTGCGGGATGGCCGATCCTGGTGCTCTGGCTGGCGGTGGCCGGTCTGTTCACCACGTTCTCCATGCTCTATGTGGCGGAGTCCGCACTGCGTACAAAAAAGCCCCTGCAGCTGCCCGGCCTTGCGGAAAAATATGTCGGTAAGGTCGGCTCGGTCCTGATCTTCATCTCTGTCTGCGCGAACTCCATCGGCTGCATGGTCGCCTACACGACAGGTTCCGGCAACATCCTCTGCACACTGCTCGGTCTCCCCAACTGGGCGGGCAGCCTGCTGTTCACCGTTCCCTGTGTGCTGGTCGTCTGGTTCGGCCTCAAAGCCACCGGCCTTTGGGAGAAATTCATGTCCACGGGCATGGTCATGCTGCTCGGCATCATTGTGATCGCATCCTTCCTCTCCGGCAAGGCGGATGTCTCCCGCGCCGTATACGCAAACTGGACCTATGCCGTTCCCCTTCTCAGCAGCGCTATTTTCTGCTACATCGCGCAGTATGCCGTGCCTGAGCTGGCGCGCGGTATGCGCCACACGCCCAAGAAGCTCCCGGTTGCCATCATTCTCGGTATGTTCATCACCGGCGTGCTGCTGGCCGTTGTTCCCCTTGCCGTTCTCTCTCTGACCGGCGCGGAGAAGGTCACACAGGTCGCTACGCTCGCCTGGGGTCAGGCACTCGGTACCTGGGCGCTCTATACCGCCAACATTTTTGCTCTCTGCGCCATGATGACCTCTTATTGGGCGGTCGGCGGTTCCATGCTCACGAACATCGTCGATATGTTCAAGCTCAAGGATGAGAAGGACACCAAGACCCGTCTCATCGCCATCGCCTGCACGGTGCTTCCCCCGTTCATCCTTGCCTACGCCGGTCTTGTCAGCTTTGTTGACGCCATTGGCTGGGCCGGTACCTTCGGCGGCGTGATTATGTCGATCGTTCCCGTTCTGATGCTCAACAACGCCCGCAAGAAGGGCGATATCGAGCCGGAGTGGAAGTGCGGTTGGTACGCGCATCCCGCAGTGCAGGGCATGATCATCGTGATCTTCAGCCTTGCGGCCATCTACTTCATCTGCTCCATGATCGGCATCCTGCCGGCAGGTTGGTAAGGGAAAGGAAGGACAGATGTCATGCGTGTGATCCCGAAAGATAAAGTGATTTTCCACTTCAACCCGACAAATCCCGCAAACTATACCGTCGAGGACGGAGAGACCTTCTGGGTCGAGTGCGACGACTGCTATAGCGGTCAGATCACCGACGAAAGCGTCAAGCGCCCGGATATTGACATCGGCATCATGGACTGCGCCGTAGGCCCGATCGCGATCAGCGGTGCGCACCCCGGCGATACCCTTTGCGTGGAAGTTATGGCGATCGACCTTGCGCCGCAGGGCGTGATGGTCACATCGGTCGGACTCGGCGTGCTGGGTGATCATATCACGGAGCCGAACACCAAGATCATTCCCGTGCACGATGGCTTCGCACATTTTTCCGATGATATCAAGCTGCCCCTGACGCCGATGATCGGCGTGATGGGTGTCGCCACGAAAAGCGGCGAGATCCACTGCGCGGTGCCTGAGGACCACGGAGCCAACATGGACACCAAGCTCATCTGTGTCGGCTCGCGCGTATACTTCCCGGTCAATGCCGAGGGCGCGGGCTTGGCTGTGGGCGATATGCACGCCTGCATGGGCGACGGCGAGCTCTCCGGCACGGGCATCGAGATCGCGGGGCGTATGTGCCTGCGCGTCACGGTTTACCACGACCGCCCCATTGAGCGCCCGGTCATCGAAACGGCGGACAGCCTGTACTTCCTTGCTTCCCGCCGCACGCTGGAGGAAAGCGTCAAGGTCGGCACCGAGGATGCGGTCAACTTCCTGATGAAGAAGTTTGATTTGAACTTCCCAGACGCTTATCGCTTGATGAGCGCCACCTGCGACGCGCAGATCAGCGAGGTCGTGGATGATAACGTGACCATCCGCATTCGCGTGCCGAAATTTGATAACCGTGTACGCACGCTGTAAGAGATTTGAAGATTTGAAAAAGAGCCGTTGCTTCTGAACTGCACCCCACATGTTAGACAGTATGATATACTACCTAACAAGTGGGGTGTTTTGTTATGCCAAAAAGAGTGCCAAACAAGAAATACACACCAGAATTCAAGAAGCTGGTGGTAGAAACAATGCTGAAAGGAAAACTTGGGTATAGTGGGCCAACAGGCCGCAGAGAATGAGCGGCTTGCTGAAAAGCTCGAACAGCTCCACGAGGAAAGCCCAGATAAGGGATACCGGCGGCTCAACGACGATCTGCGCCATGACTGCAGCATCCATGTCAACGACAAACGGGTGCTCCGCATCTGCCGGGTCAGAGATATCCGCTCTACCGTGAAATATAACAACCGTGGCTGCACCAGAGAGGAGAAGAACCCGCAGTATCTTGCTGAGAATCTTTTGGGCAGGCAGTTTTATGCCGCAAAGCCCAATGAGAAGTGGCTCACCGATGTGACAGAATTCAAGTGGTACGAGGGAAGCGAGATCCACAAGCTCTATCTGAGCGCCATCTTAGATATTTGTGACCGGCGCATCGTGTCCTATGTGCTCAGCGAACGCAACGATAATCCGTTGGTTTTCAAAACCTTCGACAAAGCGGTGCAGACCAATCCGGACGCGCATCCCCTGTTCCATAGTGACAGAGGGTTCCAGTACACCAACCGCACTTTCCACCACAAGCTCGTACAGGCAGGCATGACGCAGAGTATGTCCCGTGTGGCGCAATTGTATTGACAACGGTCCGATGGGGGGCTTCTGGGGCATTCTGAAGCGGGAACGCTATTACGGCAGACGGTTTACCAGCAAGCACGAGCTTGTCCAGATGATCCAGCAGGATAGGACGTACCTCCCGTAATATGCCAAGCGGAAAGCCTCAAAGAGCCTTAAAAAGCAGCAGGCGGAGTGCCCGGATACACTTCGTAATCAGCAGGTCGTGTGTTCGAGTCACACCACCAGCTCCAAAAAGCATCGAAAACTTCGGTTTTCGGTGCTTTTTTGTTGCAAAAATATGGAAACGGTGATTTTGCCAGCTTTCGACCGCCAGCGCCGCTGTTGTAGCCTACTTCGCTACTTCCTGCGATGGAAGTATTCGATGAACTTCTGCACGGCGGGTGTTGGGTGGGCCTGCTTCTTCATAGCAAGGCCGATTGGGTGGTAATAGGGCTGCTGCAGGAGCGGATTTCGATTTTGTACGGGATGCGCTGCAAGATCAGGCCTGGCAGGATGCTGACGCCGAGACTCCTTTCCACCATCGCCGTGATGGCAAAATCCTCCCAGGCGGTGAAGTGGATGTCCGACTGCACATGAGCGCGCTCCAGCAAGTCGGAGACCTCGGCTTTTCTGCTGTGCTCCAGCAGCAAAAACGGCCTGACCGGCTCCCCAGCGGAGGTCAGGCAGACGCCGCTTTTACTGCGCTCCAGCAGCGTCATGCCCCATTTTTGCTCCAGATCGGCGAGCATCTTTGATGGAGGACTGCACATAATCTATCTCCCATGCTGTGCGCATCCAACGCTCCCGATGCTGTACCATGCGTTCCCTCTTTCATGGGCCGCGACGATTTTGCTGGTGAACCTCGGCAGCTTGCTGATTCTCCGTTTTCGGAGCCGCTGAAAAAATGACACCGCACGGCAGAAATAACTCTGCCGTGCGGTGCGTTTTTACTTTAATTTGGTTCGTCAGGCATGGGGGACGAGCGCGCCCTTCCGGCTCGAGCGGATGACCATGCCGATCACAAAGCCGACAAGTGCAGGCAGCAGCCAGCCGAGGTTCTTGTCGAACAACGGCAGATATTTTTCCGCAAAGGCGATAGGCACATCGAGGCGGAGCGAAGTCTGCACCGACGCGGGCAGCGTCTTCATGCAGTCGAAAATAGCGGCTGCCCATGTACCGATCATCGTTGCGACATACACGGCACGGTCATGAGCGAAGAACTTGCCGATAAAGGCCAGCAGGATAAGCGCAATGGCCGGGGGATAGATGAGCATGAGCATCGGGACGGAATACTCGATGATGGCACTCAGTCCAATGTTGGAAACGGCAAACGAAAACACCGTGAAGAGGATCACCCAGGTGCGGTAGGAAATTTTGCCGTTCGTCATCTTGACAAACGTTTCCGAGCAGGCCGTGACAAGGCCGATGGAGGTCTTGAGGCAGGCAAAGGTGATGGTGAAGGCGAGGATAAACTGGCCCACGCCGCCAAGGTAATGACCCGCGATCTGCGTGAGGGCGATGCCGCCATTTTCGGACAGCTCGAAAATGCCTCTCGACTGCGCGCCGACCAGAATGGACAGCACGTAGATCAGCGCCATCAGCGCACCGGCAAGAAGACCGGAGGAGAGCACGTCCTCGGCGATGATGTCGTCGTTGTTGACACCCATGCGGCGAATGACGTCGATGACCACGATGCCGAAGGCGAGACCGGCGATGGCGTCCATCGTGCCGTAGCCCTCAATGAGCGCGGGAAAGAAGGAACCGTTCTGATAGGCGTCCGTCGGCTCGACCGAGGAGATCGCTGCGCCGGGGGAGAGCAGCGCCGCGATGATCAGCACTGCGAAGAAGAACAGAAAGAGCGGATTGATGATCTTGCCGATCCAGAGGGTGATCTTACCGGGGCGCAGCGAGAAGAACAGCACGAAGGCGAAGAACGCCGCCGAAAAGACAAGCAGATACAGCCACTCCGGCGAATCCGTGCCCAGCAGGGGCGTGATGCCGGTTGTGAACGAAACGGTCGCGCATCTCGGGATGGCGAAGAGCGGGCCGATGGTCAGGTACAGAAGGCAGGTAAAGAAAATGCCGTAGCCCTTGCCGACCTTGCCCGAGAGCGTCTGCAGGCCGTCGGAATGCGTGATGCCGATGGCGGCGACGCCGAAGATGGGGATGCCAACCGCCGTGATGATAAAGCCGATCATGGCGACGACCGCGTTGCGGCCGGCCATCTGGCCGAGATGTACGGGGAAGATCAGGTTGCCCGCGCCGAAGAACATTCCAAACAGCGTTCCGGCGACGAGAATCTTCTGCCGGAAGGTCAATTTTTTAGTAGTCATGGGATAATCAACTCCTTTGTGTTGAAAATATTACACCCTGCACTTGAAAAAGAGAAACGCTCGGTTATAATAGATATATTACAAATCAAAATACCCTTTATAGGAGTGGGGATATGGACAGCAAAAAATTTGAAATTCTGATGACCGCCGTCAACCTCGGCAGCTTTTCCAAAGCGTCTGAGGTCGTGGGCTACACACAGTCGGGGCTGACGCACCTCATCAACGGTCTGGAGCGCGAGATCGGCATGAAGCTCATCCGGCGCGACCACAGCGGTATTTCGCTGACAGAGGACGGGGAGGCGCTGCTGCCCGCGATCCGCGAATACCTCAGCGCGACGGCGAAGCTCGAAAACCAGATCGAGACCATCACGCAAAAGCGGACGGCGACGATCCGAATCGCCGCTTATGCGAGCCTTGCCATGCACTGGATGCCGGAAATTCTGTACCGCTTCCGCCGCGTGTGTCCGGAGACCGACGTGGATCTCCGCATGGTGGACCACGAGCTCGAACCCTTTGAACTGCTCGAGGAGGGGCGCACGGACGTCATCTTTGCCGCGCGGCAGAGCCACATCAACTGCGACTGGACACCGCTCTACTACGACGCGATGTACGCCATCCTGCCGGAGGACTATCCCACCGGCAGCGAAGAGACCTTCCCCATCGAGGAATTCGACGGAAAAGAATTCCTGATGCCCTACGGGCGCTTCGACATCGACGTGAACGCTGCGCTGAGTCCCAAAAAGGTGAAGCCGAATATCCGCCCCTGCCATGTGGACGATGAAACGGTCATCCGCATGGTCAGCAAGGGCCTTGGCATCACAATGATGACGGAGATCATGATGCGCGGGCGGACGCACGGCGTAAAGACGCTGCCGGTCAGCCCGAAAACGGGACGGGAGCTCGGCATCGGTATGCACCTGAGCAAGAACACGCCAGAGGAAATTCTGCGTCTGCGCGAGTGCGTGCTTGATTTCACGCGCGAGCTGATGTGAAAATTTCCCATCCGCGATTTAGAAACGGCTGCCCCATCAAAAAAGTAAAGCAGGGCGCTTGCCTAAAAGGCAAGCGCCCTGCTTTGTCGATTTTGGGAATGGTCTTATCCTTCGATTTTTGCCGAAGCCGCGCCATCACTCTTTTGCAGATGCGCATAGCGGCGCGAGGGGCGGAAGTACAGCACCGCTGCCAGCATTAGAAGCGCCGTGGTCGCAAGGCTGATGGGGAAGACCAGCATGATGTTCATAAACGTCTTGTACTGCGGGAAGACCCAGCGCAGCCAGCTCAGGCGGACGCCGCAGACGCCCAGCATCGTCAAAACGGCGGGCGGCAGTGAAATTTCAAAGCCGCGCAGGTAGCCGGAAAGCACCTCGTAGCAAAGGCTGAACAGGTGCGACGGCATGATCAGCATGAGGCGAATATAGCCCGTCTCTACCACCTGCGGGTCGCCGTTGAAGATGGTGAGCAGCGACTTTCCGAAAAAGAGGATCAGAGCGATGGCGACGCCGAGGCTGATGATGCCCTCGAGAAGACACAGCAGCAGCGTTTTCTTGCAGCGCTTGATCTTGCCCGCGCCGAAGTTCTGTCCGACGAATGTCGTGCAGGCCTGCGAGAAGGAGTTGAGGATATCGTAGGTGATGACCTCAATGTTGTAGGCCGCGCTCGACGCCGCCATGACGACCGTGCCGAGGCTGTTGATCGCGCCCTGAATGACGATATTCGCGATGGAGAACATCGCGCTCTGCACACCCGCGGGAACGCCGATGCGCAGAATTTGCTTGAGGCACAGCCCGTCGATGCGCAGCTTTTTCGGCTCAAGGCAGATGACCTTGTCCGTTTTGAGCAGGAAGACCCACAAGATCGCCGCGCTGACCGCGTTCGACAGCACCGTTGCGATCGCGACGCCGTCCACGCTCATGTGGAGCGCAGCCACGAAGAAGAGGTTCAGGATCACGTTCAGAACGCCGGAGGCCGTCAGCGCGATCAGCGGAATTTTCGTCTCGCCCACGCTGCGGAAGACCGCCGCCTCAAAGTTGTAGAGCAGGATCACCGGCAGGCCCGCAAGATAGATGCGCAGGTATAGCAGCGCCAGCGGGAACACATCGTCCGGCACATTCAGCTGATTCAGCAGCGGAACGGCGAACAGCTCACCGATGACCGCCGCGATCAAACCGCCCAGCACCGCCACAACGATGGAGGTGTGCACCGCGTGGTGCACCATCGTGTCGTTCTTTTCGCCGATGGCGTGCGCGATCGTCACGTTCGCGCCCAGCGCGATGCCGATGAACAGGTTGACGATCAGGCTGATGATCGAGCTGTTTGTGCCGACGGCCGCGACCGCCACAGTGCGGAGCTCGCCGGTAAAATTGCCGATGACGGCGATGTCCGCGGCGTTGAACAGCTGGCTCAAAATCGCCGTGGCCGCCACCGGAACGGCAAAGCGCGGGATCTTATCCCAGAGCGTCCCGTGGAGCATATCCAATGATTTTTTCTGCGATGCAGCTTTCAACTCTACCGCCCCTTTCCGCAATTTGTCTGGCCCATGATATCACGCTTTGGGCCAAATGCAAGAGGCAGAAAGGCCAAAAATGGAGCACAGCGTAAAGAATGCTTCGTTTTGCTGCGAAAAGCGCGGATACTCACAGGCATTCCTGCAAAATTTGTAGATCTCGTCGTGCGTCAACTTTTTGCAGCAGCCAGCGGTGATGTTGGTAGAATCCGCCACGGCGCGGAAGTCGGTGTCGGCGGGAATGCCAAGCTCTGCAAAGCTGGTCGGCAGACCAATTTCCTTAATGAACGCGGCCAGCGCGTCGATACCGGCGGCGGTTTCCCCGTCACTGCCCTTGGGTGCGATGCCCCAGACATTCTGAGCAAACCGCGCAAACCGCGCCGCACCAGACTTGTAGATGTGGCGGTACAGAACGGGATGGATCACCGCCAGCCCCGCTCCATGGTTGCAATTGGTGTAAGCGCCCAGCTGATGCTGGATCTGATGCGCCTGAAAATCCGTGACCTTGCCGATCTTCAGCACGCCGTTCTCTGCCATGGCGGACGCCTGCGCCAGCTCGCTTCTGGCGTCGTAATTTTCAGGATCGGTCAGCAAAATGCGGATGTTGCGGATGACGCTGCGCATGACGGCCTCATTGATATCATCGGAGAGGTTGTTTTCATCCGGCTTGCCGAAGTAGGTTTCCATCGCGTGGCTCAGCGTGTCGAACGCGCCGGAAATGACCTTGCAGCAGTCGGACACGCTGCCGCCGCCCACGGCGAGGATCAGGTCGACGTGATTTTCACGCGCCAGCTTCGCGCCATCCTGCACCTTGGCATAGGTGGGGTTGGACATGATGCCGGAGAACTCCACAACGCACTTACCCTGCGCGTTCAGGATACCCATGATCTCATCGTACACGCCGTTGCACTTGATCGAGCCGCCACCATAGGCCAGCATGACGGTTTCGCCAAAGTTTGCGAGCAGGCCGCCGAGGTACTCCTTCACGCCGCCTTTGCCGAAATATACCTTGGTCTTGTTTTCAAAAATAAAGTTATTCATCATAACGTATCCTCTCTGACCGTTTTTCTTGCGGTATTCGCCGCTGTTTGCTATCATTGCCGATGGCAGCTTCCGGTTGATACTGCCGATTATCAATACCGGTTGTAACAACCGGTCAAGAGGTTTTTGAGGAAAAAACACAATTTTTACGCAGCAGAGAGGGATTACCATGCGCTACACCATGATGCAGGTCTGCAAGGAAACGGGCATGACCTATCAGGCCTTAAAATTTTACTGCAACGAGGGGCTTGTCCCCAATGTCAAGCGCGACAAAAACAACCGCCGCGTGTTTGACGAGCGGGACGTCGCGTGGATCAGCAGCCTGACGCGCCTGAAAAAATGCGGCATGGGCATTCAGGAGATGAAGGACTACCTCGCCCTCTGCCTGCAAGGCGAGCGCACCATCCCGCAGCGCAAAATTTTGCCGGCGCAGAAGCAGGAGGCACTGCGCGCAGGCATTCGGGAATTGCAGGACAGCGTCGCCTACATCGACTGGAAGCAGAATTTTTACGACGAAGTGCTCTCCGGCAAGCGCCCGTATGAGAGCAATCTTATTCGGGTGGAAAAATAGGCGCAAGGCTGGCGTCAGCATAAAAAGCAGGAGGCGTACCGCTCGGTATCGCCTCCTGCTTGCATTCCTGCCGTATTTCATCCCAGCGCCACGTCGAGCACCATCATCAGGCTGAAGCCCACGGCGAAGAACACCGTGCCGATGTTGGAGTGCGCGCCCTGCGACATTTCGGGGATCAGCTCTTCGACGACGACATAGAGCATCGCGCCTGCGGCGAAGCTCAGAAGATACGGGAGCGCCGGAACGATGAGCGACGCGGCGAGTATCGTCAGCACCGCGCCGATGGGCTCGACGATGCCCGAGAGCACGCCGCCCCAGAAAGCTCTTGCTTTGCCCATGCCCTCGGCACGCAGGGGGAGCGAAATGATCGCCCCCTCGGGAAAATTCTGGATCGCGATGCCGAGTGAGAGCGCCAGCGCGCCCGCCGCCGTGATCTGTGCGCTGCCGGAGAGATAGCCCGCATACACCACGCCGACGGCCATGCCCTCGGGGATGTTGTGCAGTGTGACGGCCAGCACCATCATCGTCGTGCGCTGAAGTTGGCTCTTCGGCCCCTCGACCTGCCCGCTCTTGGCGTGCAGGTGCGGGACGACGTGGTCGAGCAGCAGCAAAAAGAGAATGCCGACCCAAAAGCCGAGAAACGCCGGCAGAAACGAGAGTTTCCCCATCGCCGACGACTGCTCGATGGCGGGGATCAGCAGGCTCCAGACCGAGGCCGCGACCATCACGCCCGCGGCAAAGCCCGTCAGCGAGCGCTGCACAGCGTCGCTGAGCGACTTTTTCATGAAGAACACGCACGCCGCGCCGAGCGACGTGCCGAGAAATGGGATCAAAATGCCGTAAAATGCTTCCATATCGTTCACCGTCTTTTCTGTGTGAAATATCAATTCTGTTAAATACATCTAACTTCTGGACATAGTATACCAGCGAAAGCCGCGGGATGCAAGTGCCGCGGGACACGGAATGGGAACAGTCTGTCGCAGCGGACGGGGCGAGAAAGCGTATGTAGCAAAGAAAATATCGCGAAAAATTTGAAAACCGCTCTTGCAATGCGAAAATCGCTGTGCTACAATACGCAAGGTCGATCACCTTCCCGAAGGCAAGCGGGAAAGCAGGATATATTGGAAAGCTGCCCTGCGGCGGCTTTTCAAAAGACTGCAAGTTAGAGCGAACTAACCGCCTGCGCCGCGCCGGTGGGAACATCATATCAATAGGAACAGTGCCGCCTGATTTCAGGCGGCACTGCTTTTTGCGTTTTCGTGAAAAACAAAATGTTCAAACTTTCCTTTAGTTTTTTTAGGTTGGCGGGCAATCATGACCTCGTTCCAAGGGGAAAGCGAAAAACGACAGCCCCGCGGAAGCATTTGGGATACACAATGACGAAGGAGGTCATTTTTGATGAAAAGCAAAAAGATTCGTTCTCTTTTCTGTGCGGCGGCGCTGACACTGTCGCTCGCCGCGTGCGGCAGCAAAACATCGGACTGCTCCGGCCAGACGATCATCGGCGAGATCACCGATATTGACGGCACTGCCGTGACGATGCAGCTCGGCGAGCTGAGTGCGGGCGGTATGCCGTCCCATGACGGGTCTGACCGTTCCGATTCCGGCCAGACGCCGCCAGACAAGCCGGACGGCGAAACGCAGAGCGGCAACAGCAGCAGTGAGGATCATGCATCGTCCGACAGCAGTCAGCCGCCCGCAAAGCCCGACAGCCAGAGCGGCAGCACCGACAGCCAGC
>ERZ791571.986-NODE-986-length-15623-cov-2.735612_pt1 | contig 15623 bp, 9 predicted proteins | sample MGYA00509972_ERZ791571 | MGnify/ENA primary metagenome ERZ791571 (study PRJEB30046, sample SAMN00791936) | human gut metagenome | study: EMG produced TPA metagenomics assembly of the A metagenome-wide association study of gut microbiota in type 2... | reverse complement strand
CTTGTGTTTTATAATTTCTTTCATCTTATTCTTTTTAATTAGAAATAGTTTTTAGGTAGTTAACAAACATGTGCGGGTAATAAATATAACCGCCACTCATACAAAGGATCTATGTATCTCTGTTTCTCATATTTATAAATTTAAAGGTTACACTAAAAATGATTTTTCATAAGCGCTTATTCATCAGTAATACATTTGATACTGCAACCATACTAAACGAAAATAAGATTTTTTTTCGTAAAAAATGGTTAGACTAAGCATTTTTTTGAAAAATAAATACATAATCATTTGATAAATAGAGCATTAAGTAGTTCTGAAAAACTATTCAATTTATTACATTTGCATGCAATTTGCATATATTCAAATAACAGATAGATATAAAGAATCATTTTATGTTCAAATATTCAAAAGATGGAGTTTCTGTATTGACCATATTAGACACCAGAAGGGCTAAAATTAATGGATTATTTCCAGTTAAAGTTCAAGTCGTATTTAGGAGAAAGCAGAAATATTATTCTACGGGGAAAGAATTGTCAAAAGAAGACTGGGATAGATTGTTAAAGGCAAAAAGTCAGTTATTAATGGAGGTAAGGACTGATATCGAAAGTAGTTTTTCTATTATAAAACAACAAGTTAGCGAACTTATCCAAAAAGGAGAATTTAGTTTTGAAATATTGAGTATCAGACTTGGAAGGCATACGAAAGAAATCAATCTGCGTACAGCTTTCGAATTAAAGATGAAGGAATTAGAGGATAATGAGCAGGCAAGTACATATTTAAATTATCGAAGTGCTTTGAAGAGTTTAGAATGTTTTGGTGGTACCAATATTCCATTAGACAGAATTACTGTGGAGTGGCTGAAGCACTGTGAGCGGTTTTGGATTTCTAACGGTAAGAGCTATTCAAGTGTGAGTATTTATTTTCGAACCTTAAAGTGCATATTAAACCGTGCAGTACGAGATGGAATACTGAAAGAATCATCATTTCCTTTTGGAAAGAATAAATATGAAATACCAGAAGGACATGGTCGAAAGCTGGCTCTCACTCTTCCTGAGATAAAAAGAGTCATGTCTTTCCAGGATTCTACCAATGAATTAGAGGAATTTCGTGATTTATGGTTCTTCTCTTATTTATGTAATGGAATTAATTTTATGGATCTGTTATTTCTCCAGTACTCAAATATTGTAGATGGAGAAATCTGTTTTATACGTTCCAAAACATCCAGGACTACTAAACATAGTAAAGAAATACGTGCTACTATAACTCCTGAGATGTGGGATATCATTCATAAGTGGGGAAACCCTAATATAAGCCCACAAACCTATATTTTTAAATATGCCAAAGGGAATGAAGATGCTTTTGAAAAGATCAAATTAGTGCGTCGTATCGTTACTAAATGTAATAGAAAATTAAAAAAAATAGCCCAAGGTACAGGTATTGCTCAACTGACTACTTATACAGCAAGACATTCATTTGCGACAGTACTAAAACGTGGTGGAGCCAAAACGTCTTATATTTCAGAAAGTCTTGGTCACTCTAATTTAACTGTTACTGAGAATTATTTAGCATGTTTTGAAAAGGAAGAGAGGATTAGAAATGCTCGACTACTGACTAATTTCGATAATAAAATGTAAATTTGAATGGTGCATGCAAATTGTATGCACAACGCTACTTTTTGTGTTTATTGCATAGGCATAAAATAAATGAGTATACGATAATATGATGAATTATAGAAAAATCTCATTGTGTCTAATATCATTACAAGATATGATTAACCATATGGTTAATCATATCTTGTAATGTCGCATTTTATAAATAATAGAAAACATGAAATCAGTAAAATCAGCACATTCTTAAAAAAATGCATATTTAATGTGTCTAGAATGTAATATATTACACTAAACTATATAAGAATTAGAAATAAAACCTTTATTCTTGATTTGTATTCAACGGCTTGATTTAAATAAACGTTATTAATAATTATATGGTTATTAAATCGTTTAAAATACAGGCGTTTTAATATAAATAACAATATATAGAATCATATTGTCATTTCAGAATCAAGCGAAAAATTAAATCAAATAGAGAAAAAGTTCTTTCAAAGTGCCCATATTTATCTTGGTTTTAAAGGAACTGGTGTTTCCTTTAAAACCAAAATGCCGTTCCTTTTAAACCAACGACTGCTCCGTTCGTATATTTTAAAGCTCTTTCATAGAATTGAAGATGGCATTTTTATGCACTAAGCAATTGTTTTATGCAAACACATCGCATAATCTTGCAATAAATTATACATTTTTTTGCTATTTATTAGATTTCATAGACTTTGACTACCTGGCTATTCTTAAAAATAGAACATAAAGAAGTATGAAAACAGCTATAAATTCATTACTCCCAATCAATCACGCTTGCCAACGCCCAACCCCTAAAAGTCACAATGGGTGAAGACACGCAAACCTTGGACGAAGTAGTAGTTACTGCGTTGGGTATCAAACGTGAACAAAAAGCGTTGAGTTATAATGTACAGCAAGTAAAGGGAGATGAATTGACTAATATAAAGGATGCTAACTTTATTAATGCTTTATCAGGAAAAGTAGCTGGCGTAACAATAAATGCTTCTTCAGCCGGTGCTGGGGCTGCGGCTCGTGTAGTTATGCGTGGTACAAAGTCTTTGGAGAAAAATGATAATGCACTTTATGTTATTGATGGTATTCCAATGTTTAATGTAAATTCAGGAGATAATGCTGGAGGTACGATGAACAAACAGCCAGGATCTAATAGCGTAGCTGATATTAATCCTGAAGATATTGAGAGCATGACAATTTTAACAGGACCTTCCGCTGCAGCCTTGTATGGTTCGGATGCTTCTAATGGAGTTATTCTTATCACTACTAAAAAAGGTACTGTAGGAAAAGTGCAAATTTCTTATAGTAATAGTACAAGTTTTTCATCTCCGATGATGATGCCGAAGTTTCAGAATATTTATGGTAATCGTGAAGGAGAGTTAGGCAGTTGGGGGAGCTTGATGGATACTCCTAGCAACTTTGATCCATCTGACTTCTTCAATACGGGAATGACGGAGATGAATGGTTTCACGTTGACCACTGGTACTGAACAAAATCAAACTTACGCATCTGTCTCTACTACAAACTCTACAGGTATCTTACCTAATAATGCTTATAACCGCTATAATTTCTCTATTCGTAATACCGCTAAATTCTGTGATAATAAGTTGAGTCTTGATTTGGGAGCTCAATATATTATTCAAAATAATAAGAATATGGTAGGTAGTGGACAATATTTTAATCCCTTGGTATCTCTTTATCTTTTTCCACGAGGTGAAAACTTTCAGGAAGTACAGATGTATGAACGCTATAGTGAGGCTCGAAACCTTATGGTACAATATTGGCCGGAATCTATATTTGGTACTGATTTGGATATGCAAAACCCATATTGGATTATGAATCGAATGCAGAATGAGCTTTCTAAACGTCGTTATATGTTTAATGCTAGTCTGAAATGGGATATAACAGATTGGGTGAATGTAACAGGGCGAGTACGTGTGGATAATTCAGATAGCGATAGTTATGAAAAGTATTATGCTAGTACACGAGGTACTTTTACAGAAAGTAGTTCTAAAGGTTATTATGGACATACTAAACAAAATGATCGGTCTGTTTATGCTGATGTAATGGCTAGCATAAATAAGAATTTCTTTGATGACAAACTTTCATTGAATGCAACTGTTGGTGCTTCTATTAATGATATTCAGGAAGATGCTATGTATCTAAAGGGAGGATTGGAGCAAATTCCTAATTTCTTCCATTATGGCAATATTAATGTCAATACTTCCAAGCGTAATGAATCAAAATGGCATGATCAAGTACAAAGTGTTTTTGCAAGTGCAGAATTAGGATGGAATCATCAATTGTATTTGACTGTCACTGGGCGTAATGACTGGGCATCTCAATTAGCTTTTACCAGCAAAGGTTCCTACTTTTATCCGTCTGTTGGTCTGTCATGGCTTGTTAGTGAATCTGTAAAGCTACCAAAAGCTATTTCTTATTTGAAAGTTCGTGGTTCGTGGGCGGAGGTCGCTTCTTCCCCTAATCGATACCTTACCCAAATGCAATATACTTATAATGAGCAAACAAATACATATGAATATCCTGCAAGTCATTATAATACTAATCTGAAACCAGAAAATACAAAATCATGGGAACTAGGCGTCAATGCTAAATTCCTTGGCAACCGTATTAATTTAGATATGACCTTCTATCGTTCTAATACCTTCAATCAGACATTCTATGTTGATGCATCGGCTTCATCTGGATATAAGAATAATATTGTGCAGACTGGTAATATTCAGAATCAGGGTATTGAGCTGGCTTTAGGATATTCTGATACATTTGATAAAGTGAAGGTATCTACAAATTTCACTTACACTCTTAATCAAAACAAGATCGTTAGTTTAGCGAATGGTGCCATCAATCCGGAAACCGGCGAAGCTATCGAAATGGAGTATTACTCAAAAGGAACATTGGGAACTAGTGGTGGTCCGACTTTAAGACTCTATGAAAACGGATCAATGGGAGATATTTATATCAATCAGCGTTTGCGTCAGTCTCCTAATGGATATATTTGGAAAGACCCCTCTAATGGAAGTTTGGCTATTGAAAATACGGAATACCGCAAGGTTGGCTCTATTCTTCCTAAATATTATTTGGGATGGAATGGTAGTGTTGCTTGGAAGGGATGGAATCTTGGATTTGCATTCACCGGGCGTTTTGGAGGATTAGTTGTATCGGATACACAAGCCATGATTGATAAATATGGTGTATCTGAAAGTTCTGCAGTTGCTCGTCAGGCAGGCGGTGTATGGGTTGGAGACAGTAAAGTGGATGCTGAGGAATATTATAGTAAAGTAACTACTGCTGTTGGTACTTATTATACATATAGTGCAACGAATATTCGCCTTTCTGAACTGAGCTTGAGCTACCAACTTCCTAAAACATGGTTCAAAAATCATGTAAATATGACACTGGGGCTTACAGGAAAGAATTTATGGATGATTTATTGTAAAGCACCTTATGATCCGGAAAGTACATCTTCTGTCACTAGTAATTTCTATCAGGGGGTTGACTATTTTCAACAACCTAGTTTGAGAAGTCTCGGATTTAATGTCAAACTAACATTCTAGTTTAGATTATGAAAAAGAATAAGATAATAAAGAAGTTTGCAAAACTGTCTGTGTATACTTTGTTAGTAGCACTAGGAACAGGTTGTACCGATAAATTTGAAGAGTATAATACAAATCCCTTTGGACCTAAACCTGACCAAATGCTGGGTGATAATGCAATCACCGGATCATTGATTAAAAGCATGATTCCTGCATTAGTACAAGGACAACAGAACAATTCACAGATGTTGGATCAGATGATTGGATCTGAATATGGTGGAGAAATTACTTGTATCGCCCAATGGGGTAATGGAGGTAATTATTATACTTACAATCCAAGAGTTGGGTGGTATGGAAATATGTTTGATACTACTATGCCACAGATTTATACCGGATATTTCCAGATACGTGATCTTTCTGATGGCAAAGGATTGGCTTATCAATGGGCACAGATTCTTCGTGTGGCAGCTTCACTTAAAATTAGTGATTGTTATGGACCGATTCCTTATTCTCAAATTACAGGAACTGCTTTTACTGTAGAATATGACAATATGGAGGATCTTTATAAACACATGTTTGATGATTTGGATGAAGCGATTTCCGCTTTTAAAGTAGCAGTGTTAGGTAATGAAGATATGAGTTCTTTATCAGAATACGATCTTGTATTTAATGGAGATTTTAACAAATGGGTGAAATTTGCCAATTCTTTAAAGCTTCGTATGGCAATGCGCATTTCTAGTGTTTCTCCAGCACTTGCCAAGGAGAAAGCAGAAGAAGCTGTTTCTGATGTAATTGGTGTGATGACATCTGCATCAGATGCTGCATATAGTAAATATAATGACGGTATGAATCCATATTATCGTGTTACTTCTTCATGGAATGAAATTCGTATCAGTGCTAATATCACTTCATATTTAAGCGGTTATAATGATCCTCGTTTGGCTAAATATGCATCAGAAGCAGATGCTTCTATCGGTGGAGGACAAATAGGAGTGCGAAATGGTATTTACCAAAGTGCTACAACTCAGGCAAATTATACAAAATTCTCCCGCCTGAATATTGGTATAGATGATGAATTGCTCATTATGTCTGCATCTGAAGCTTATTTTTTACGTGCAGAAGCTGCATTGATGTATAAATGGAATATGGGAGGAACTCCCAAAGAACTTTATGACGCAGGAGTGACAGTGTCTATGGAAGAACGTAAAGCTACTATTGGCGATTATTTGAAAAGTGAAAAGGTTCCTGCTGCTTACAGTGATCCTTCGGATTCAGGTAAGGATATAGTAGCAGTGTCAACTGTAACTCCGAAATATAATGAATCAGCAAGTGTTACAGAGAATTTGGAGCGTATTTTGATTCAGAAGTGGATTGCCAATTTTCCGAATGGTTGGGAAACGTGGGCTGACATTCGTCGTACAGGTTATCCTAAACTATTCCCTATCGTGAATAATCTGAATACAGATGGGGTGACAGTGCAGCGTGGTATGCGTCGTTTGCCTTTCCCTCAGTCAGAATATAATACGAATAATGCAAATGTGAAAGCAGCTGTATCAATGTTAGGTGGTGCAGATAACTCTGCCACAGATCTTTGGTGGGCTAAGAAAAATTAAATCAGAACGTTAAAATAATTTTTATTATGAAAACGAGCAAATTGAAAAAAATAATATACGGAATAGGAATTTCTCTCTTTTTTTCGCAGGGATTCTTAAATATCGCATGTAGTGATTGGACCGACATAGAGGCGAAAGATTATTATGAACCTCCTACGCAAGGTTATGAAAATAATTTGAAGGATTATTTTAACTCTCCACATAAGATTATGTTTGGCTGGTTTGGTAACTGGGCAGGTAAGGGAGGTTCTTCCATGCAATATGCTTTATGTGGATTACCGGACAGTACGGATTTTGTGAGCCTTTGGCTCTGTTGGGGAAATCTGACGGTTGAGCAACAGGCTGATTTAAAAGACTTTCAGGCTAAGGGTTCCAGAGCAGTGCTTTGTTGGCGCGCAGGAGATATTGGTGATAATCTCACACCGGGGGGTAACGATGATGCAGTGAAGGAAGCGTTTTGGGGCTTTGATCCTAAAGATGAGCAATCTTGCATTGAGGCTGCTAAGAAATATGCACTTGCTATTGTAGATACATGTAACAAATATAATATCGATGGATTTGATTATGATATTGAGGATTGGGGGACTTTAATGAACTCCAGTATGCCATCAGTACCCAATGCGTTTATGAAGACTTTACGTGAGGAGTTTGATAAGACGGGGAAAATGTTGGTTGCTGATATCCCTGGTGGTGCAGGTTGGTTGAGCTTTTATGAAGTGCTTTCAGAGGAAACAGTTCTAAGTCTTGATTATATAGCTTGGCAGACCTATGAACTAGGACATTCTGGATTGGATTCTTTCTTTGAAGCTGTACGTAGAAGTCACCCTAATGTCTTTAAAGAAGCTATGGGGAAATCTATTGTGACTGCAACTTTTGAAAGAGCAGTGGATAAGCATTACTTTACCGAGCAACAGAGCTATCATCCGGCTTGTGGAATAGAACATGCAGGTATGGGGGCTTATCATATTGAGTATGATTATCCTGGAAATCCTGATTATCCCACAGTGCGTGCAGCTATTGCTGCACAGAATCCTCCTATTAATAACTAAAAGAAAGGGTTAAACAATGAAGAGAATATCTTTACTTAAAATAATGGCATTTGGGGTACTGGCACTGGTCCATACTGCATGTGAAAATGCTAAGTATGATGTTATAGATAATTTAGTCTATATAAATGAAGCGTCTACATCCAAAACTAAAGAATTGACATTGACAGAGGGTACGACGCGTACTTCGTTAACTGTACGTTTGGTGAATATTATTAATCAAACAATAAAAGCTAATTTATTTATTGACGAATCTGTATTAGATGCTTATAATAAGAAGAATGAAACTAATTATAAAATGCCTCCTAAAGAATATATATCATTTCCTGAATCAGTGACAATTGAAGCAGGTTCTGTAAGTGCAGATCCTGTGAATGTTGATATTAAAAGTTTTGAAGCTGAAGGCGGTGCTCAATATGCAATTCCCATCAGTATTAAGAATGTGGAAGGAGGTATTGAGAAGTCGGAATCCTCTTCCAGTTTTTTATTGGTTCTTGTGAAGCCTTTGAAACAAGCTGTTCCTAAATTAACATGGTATAATGGTATGCATGCAGCCCCGGAAGGAGCTTGGGGGTTAGCTTTGCCAAATTATACATTGGAATGGTGGAGTAAAGTCACCTCTAAATCAGGGAACGGTGGATATACTAAGAATAATCAGGCTATAATAAACTCAGGAGGTTTAGGGACAGAACTATATATACGGTTTGGTGACTTAATCTATTCCGAGAATGGTAGCTATAAAAATAATTTCCTACAAGTAAAAACGATGGGGTCTCAATTTGATACAGGTGATCCAACTAAGGGAAAAGGTTTAGAAGCACAAAAATGGTATCATTTTGCAGTGAGTTATGATGCAGCATCCGGTACTACTTTATTGTACCAAAATGGTACTGTAGTTGCCTCATTATCTTCTTCAATAGGACAACCGATGAATATTGATCAATTTCAGATGATTTCTTCAGGAGAAGAATATTTTCCGGATTTCTGTGAAATGTGTCAGGTTCGTTTTTGGAAAGTTACACGCACAGTTAATCAGATAAAGAAATCTATGTATACCGAAGTTGATTATACAGACAAGAATTTGTTGTTGTATCTGCCAATGAATGAAGGTGAAGGAGCTACAATACTACACGATGTAACCGGTAATGGTCATGATGTGGAAATTGGCAATTCTAACCTAGGTAACGAAAACCGTCAAAAGGTGACATGGGAAACATATTCATTTGCTCAATAATTTAAAACAGTATGATATGAAAGCATTATTTAAATATATATTATACAGTACATTTTTTGCTATGTCATTGCCATTAGTCACAGCATGTGACGATGACGAAGCAACAGATCCGTATGATATCAATTATGTCTATATTTATAAACCAAGTGAAACAAATGCTACTTTAGAGTATAAAGGAGACGGAACTTTTTTGAAAGAAATCGCCACCGAACATATTTTGTCTCCTGTCAGGTGTACTAAACCTGCACCACAAGATTTGACCATCCAATTAGCTATTGACAGGTCATTGGTAGATGCATACAACAGTGAATATGGAACGAGCTATGTAGCTTTACAAAATGCAGAACTGGAAAATGCAACTTTGTATATAAAACAAGGGGAATATATCTCTGTAGATACTTTAAAAGTGCATTATACTAATATGGAAGAATTTAAGAACGGATCGGAAAATTATATTCTCCCGATTGCTATAACTTCTATTAATGGAACAGGAGTATCAGCGAGTGAAAGTAATAGTAAGATATTCTTGACATTTGAATCGACTTACAAACCAAATCATGTCACACTGACTTCAAGTAAAGAATATCTGTTAGAGTATCAGTATAGTCAAGGATTTACAAATTTAAGCAGTGAATGGAAGCTTGACGGTATCTTAAAATCGGCATGGGCCGCAGATGGTGACACCAAAGTTACTCTTGCTATTAATCCGGCATTAGTTGGAACGTATAATGCATTGCATGGCACAGATTATTCTTTACTGACTAGTGCAAGTTTGAAGCAATCGACAATAATGATTAAACAAGGAAAAACAACTCCGGAAGAGAGTGTTGCCTTGAGTTTTTCGGATGATATGGCTTCTGTGCAGCTGGGTACTAACTATGTTATTCCAGTGACAATCACGAATGTTGATGGAGTAGGAGCAGATATAGGCGAGAATAAAGTTATATATATTGTTTATAAAACAGCACTTGTCGGATTTTTATCTTGTGTAGACAAACCGGTAGGTTCTGTAATAAATGACCATTCGGGTTGGAGTTTTACTTTGAATGGACAATCTAGCGACTTGTATGATTATGTTCCGGATGGCAGCATACTTGATATCGATTTGGGAAAACAAGAGAATATAAAAACTATTGCTTTACATTTCTATGAATGGTTTTATTCTTCGGAAAGTGCAAGTATAGCGATAAGTAATGATGGAGAGAAATATGAGGATCTTGGTGTAGCTTCAGGATTTGCAAATAAGACAAGTTACATTCTTCTTCTTGTGGCTAAACAAGCGCAATATATAAGAGTAACTTTCCATGGAGCTCTTTATTATTCTCCTTATATTAATACTGTAGGTATTTATACTGAAACTGAATAAAAAATGGCCCAAGTTTATTACTGAATGAGCTTGGGCTATTTGCTGTTTATATCATGTTGTGATCAGTTCTAAGTTTTCTTTGTTAATAAAACTTAGAACTGATTTTTTTCTTGAGTATCTTATATTTTTGGATTGTATTATCTAAAAACTAATTAAAGGAAATGCTATGAGAATCATTCGCCGTATTATTTTTCAGCTGCTTTGTTTGTTGGGAGCATGTTGTTATATTCCTGCAACAGCACAAGTCGTTTTAGTTGATAATGGAAAAACTAAATCCAGGATTATTCTATCAGAAAATGACCAGATTAATCAAATATCAGCAAATTTATTTCAATTGTTCCTTCAGAGAATTTCAGGTTGTACATTTCCCATTGTAAAAGGGCAGAATGCAAAAAAAGGAGATATTATAATCAGTAGCAAAACCCCAGCTGGAGTGACAGAAGACGGTTTCAGCCTATCTACGAAAGATGGAATCTTACGTATTTCAGGCAGTGGGAATGGGACAGTCTACGGAGTTGTAACTTTACTCGAACAATATCTTGGAGTGGATTACTGGGGAGAAAACGAATACTCTTTTAACCCTGCGAAGACAATCGAACTGCCGCTTATCGATAAAATAGATAATCCGGCTTTCCGTTACCGCCAGACACAATGTTATGCTATTCGTACAGACTCCATATATAAATGGTGGAACAGGCTGGAAGAGCCAAACGAAGTGTTTGCTGCCGGTTATTGGGTGCATACTTTTGATAAGTTGCTTCCTGCTTCCGTATATGGAAAAGACCATCCGGAATATTATTCTTATTTTAAAGGCAAACGCCATCCCGGGAAAGCAAGCCAATGGTGTCTGAGTAACCCGGAAGTTTTTGAAATCGTGGCTCAGCGGATTGATTCTATTTTTAAGGCAAATCCGGATAAGCATATTATGTCTGTGAGTCAGAATGATGGTAATTATACCAATTGTACATGTGATGCCTGCAAAGCGATAGATGATTATGAAGGAGCACTCTCAGGAAGTATCATTACTTTTTTGAATAAGCTGGCTGCCCGTTTTCCCGATAAGGAATTTTCCACGCTTGCCTATCTGTATACGATGAATCCTCCGAAACATGTGAAGCCATTGCCGAATGTGAATATCATGCTTTGTGATATAGATTGTGACCGTGAAGTGACTTTGACGGAAAATGCCTCAGGTAAAGAGTTTGTGAAAGCAATGGAAGGCTGGGCTGCCATCACTAATAATATTTTCGTGTGGGATTATGGTATTAATTTTGATAATTATCTGGCTCCGTTCCCTAATTTTCATATCTTGCAGGATAATATCCGTCTGTTCAAAAAGAATCATGCCACTATGCATTTCTCACAGATTGCAGGAAGCAGGGGAGGAGACTTCGCTGAGTTACGTGCCTATCTGGTATCTAAGTTAATGTGGAACCCCGAAGCGAATGTTGATTCTTTGATGCAGCATTTCCTGCATGGATACTATGGAGAGGCTGCGCCATACCTTTATCAGTATATCAAGGTGATGGAGGGAGCGTTGATAGGCAGCGGACAAAGATTGTGGATTTATGATTCTCCTGTTTCCCATAAATACGGAATGCTGAAACCACAACTGATGCGACGTTATAATCAACTGTTTGATGATGCAGAGAAAGCGGTGGCTGAAGATAATAAATTCCTGAAGCGTGTGCAGCGTGCCCGCTTGCCCATTCAGTATTCGGAATTGGAAATTGCCCGTACTGAGACTGGTACAGATATGAATGAGATCAGTCCGAAATTGGCACTTTTTGAAGAACGGGTGAAAGAATTTAATGTACCGACATTGAATGAACGTTCCAATTCTCCTGTGGAATATTGCCAGTTGTATCGGGAGAGATATATGCCCCGTGCAGAAAAAAGTGTTGCGATAGGAGCGAAGGTTACTTATCTTATTCCTCCTACCGGTAAATATGCAGAAATCGGAAAAACGGCATTAGTGGACGGACTATTCGGAGGATCTACTTTCGTTGAAAGCTGGATTGGCTGGGAAGGAACAGACGGTGCTTTTGTTATAGATTTGGGTAAAGAGAAAGAAATACATAGTATAGATACGGATTTCCTGCATCAGATCGGAGCCTGGATTCTTTTCCCTCTGAAGGTGGTTTATTCCTATTCTGAAGATGGAGAGAATTATACACATTGGGGAGCACATGATATGCCGGAAAACCGTTCGGGGAAAGTGGAGTTCCGCGGAGTGAAGACTGAATCGGAAATGCCAGTGCATGCCCGTTATGTGAAAGTTGAGGTCACCGGTACGAAAGAATGTCCCGAATGGCATTATGGTGTAGGGCATCCTTCGTGGTTCTTTATCGACGAAGTAACAATAAAATAAAAAAAAGTAGGGGCAAGCGTTAGTAGTTTGCCCTTCTTAGTTGTATTATATATAGATGGGTCAGAAAAATGACCCTTTCATCTATATACTATTGAACTATGCAACAGAATAAAACTGCTTCTCAAGGAAAAACTATCAACCCGATTTATTGGGTACCTACCGCTTATTTTGCAATGGGACTTCCCTTTATTGCCATCAATTTGGTTTCCGTATTCATGTTTAAGGATTTGGGTATTTCTGATACTCAGATAACGTTTTGGACTTCTCTTATCATGATGCCCTGGACACTCAAATTCTTATGGAGCCCTTTTCTTGAAATGTATCGGACCAAAAAGTTTTTTGTACTGGTAACCGAACTGTTGAGTGGTATATTGTTTGGAGTAGTAGCTTTTTCGTTATTCTTTGATTATTTCTTTGCTATCAGTATTTCCACTATGGCGGTGATTGCGTTCAGTGGAGCCACACATGATATCGCTTGCGATGGTGTATATATGGCAGAACTGAATAAAGAGGATCAGGCTAAATATATTGGAGTACAGGGAGCTTTCTATAATGTGGCAAAATTGGTTGCCAACGGTGGATTAGTTGCTTTGGCAGGTATGCTGGCCGAATATTTCGGAGCGATAGAAGGAGCTTCGATAGATGCCAATAAGGGTGCGTATTCATCTGCATGGATGATTATTTTTGCCGTAATTGCTGCAGTAATGGTATTGCTCGGTCTTTATCATATAAAGATGTGGCCTTCTACACAAGTTCCCGCTACCGGCAAGAAGTCTACCTCAGAAATCATGCAGGATTTGGTAAATGTGATTGGGAACTTTTTTACTAAAAAACATATAGTATATTATATCTTCTTCATTATTCTCTACCGATTGGCGGAAGGATTTATAATGAAGGTTGCTCCTTTGTTTCTGCGTGCCTCCAGAGAGGTCGGAGGTCTGGGGCTGTCATTGACAGAAATCGGAACATTGAATGGCGTCTTTGGTTCTGCCGCCTTTGTTATCGGTTCATTGCTGGGTGGAATATTTGTTGCCAGATATGGATTGAAGAAAACTTTATTCATGCTTTGTTGCGTGTTCAACCTTCCTTTCCTTGCTTATACTTTCCTTGCTGTAGTCCAGCCGACCAGTCTTTATCTGATCGGAACATGTATCACAATGGAGTATTTCGGCTATGGTTTCGGATTTGTCGGACTGACCTTGTTCATGATGCAGCAGATTGCTCCTGGCAAACATCAGATGTCACATTATGCATTTGCTTCGGGAATCATGAATCTGGGAGTTATGCTTCCGGGAATGATCAGCGGCTATTTTAGTGATTTACTGGGATACCGTAGTTTCTTTATCTATGTACTGATCGCAACAATTCCTGCTTTTTTGATGACCTATTTTATACCTTTTACGTATGATGATTCAAAAAAGAAAAAATAAATTGCTATTTTTGAGTGATAATAGATAACCAATTACTAAATAAATAATTATTATGAATAAGATTCAAATTCCCTGGGAAGAACGTCCTGTCGGATGTACAGATGTAATGTGGCGTTACTCGCAAAATCCGGTCATCGGACGCTATCATATTCCTTCATCCAATAGTATTTTCAACAGTGCTGTCGTACCTTTCAAAGATGGGTTCGCCGGCGTATTCCGTTGTGACAACAAAGCTGTACAGATGAACATCTTCACAGGATTCAGTAAAGATGGTATTCATTGGGATATTAGTCATGAACCGATTCAGTTCAAAGCCGGTAACACGGAAATGATTGAATCCGAATATAAATATGACCCGCGTGTTACGTGGATTGAAGACCGTTATTGGGTAACTTGGTGCAACGGCTATCATGGACCTACTATCGGTATTGCCTATACATTTGATTTTGTAGATTTCTTCCAATGCGAGAATGCTTTCCTGCCTTTCAATCGTAATGGAGTACTTTTCCCGCAAAAGATAGATGGCAAATATGCTATGTTAAGTCGCCCCAGCGACAATGGACATACACCGTTCGGTGATATTTATATCAGCTACAGTCCGGATATGAAATACTGGGGTGAACACCGTTGTGTCATGAAAGTAACTCCTTTCCCTGAAAGTGCCTGGCAGTGTACCAAGATTGGTGCAGGTTCGGTACCTTTCCTTACTGATGAAGGCTGGTTGCTTTTCTATCATGGTGTTATCACTACTTGCAACGGTTTCCGTTATGCAATGGGTTCGGCGATACTCGATAAGGATCATCCCGAAAAGGTACTTTATCGTACCCGTGAATATCTGATAGGTCCGGCTGCACCTTATGAACTTCAAGGGGATGTGCCCAATGTGGTATTCCCATGTGCGGCATTGCAGGATGGTGAGCGTGTAGCTGTTTATTATGGAGCTGCAGATACCGTTGTAGGAATGGCTTTCGGCTATATCCAGGAAATAATTGATTTTACAAAACGAACGAGCATTATCTAAGAAGGATATGAGACGTATATTATTAACTTGCACACTGGCTTTCACCCTTCTCCCCGTATTTGGGGGAGAGGGTAAGGCCCCCCCTATGGATAAGGAAAAGAGTCTGTTGATAGACTATGTAGATCCTTTTATTGGAACGACAAACTTCGGCACCACCAATCCCGGAGCTGTTTGCCCGAATGGAATGATGTCCGTAGTACCTTTTAATGTGATGGGTTCTGCCGATAATACATACGATAAAGATGCACGTTGGTGGTCGACGCCTTATGAACATACCAATTGTTTCTTTACAGGATATTCTCATGTGAATCTGAGTGGTGTCGGTTGTCCTGAACTGGGTTCTTTATTGCTGATGCCTACTACCGG
>ERZ791571.978-NODE-978-length-15744-cov-10.551979_pt1 | contig 15744 bp, 15 predicted proteins | sample MGYA00509972_ERZ791571 | MGnify/ENA primary metagenome ERZ791571 (study PRJEB30046, sample SAMN00791936) | human gut metagenome | study: EMG produced TPA metagenomics assembly of the A metagenome-wide association study of gut microbiota in type 2... | reverse complement strand
CTGCGCCGAGAGCAGCGGGTATTCCGCGAGCGCGATTCCCAGCTCCGCGATGCGCTCGCGGTCGACGCGCAGCAGCTCCGCGTCCTCTTCACTGTATCGCGCGGCGAGCCCGCGCGGGATGGGCGCATTGTTGGCAAGGCAGAGGTCGACGATCCCCTCCCGCCCGTGACGCTGCAGGGCTTCCAGATGATCGGCGGCGGTGTAGCCCTCGGTCTCGCCGTCCTGCGTCATGATATTGCAGATGTAAAACTTCTGCGCGTGCGACGCGCGGATCGTGTCGGCCACACCGTCGACAAGCAGATTCGGGATCACGCTTGTATAAAGGCTTCCCGGGCCGAGCAGGATGAGGTCAGCCTCCGAAATAGCGCGGAGCGCGTCGGGCAGCGCCTTCGGGTGCTCCGGCACGAGCGAAACGTGGTGGATACGGCAGTCCTGCTGCTTTTTCGCGTTGAAGATGTGCGATTCGCCCACAACGCGCGCGCCGTTTTCAAACACGGCCTCGAGCTGTACATCCGCGTTCGTCACCGGCAGCACGCGGCCCGAGATCGCCAGCACCTGCCCCATCATGGCGACGGCCTCTTCAAAGCTCCCCGCCATGCCGTTGAGCGCCGCAAGCAGCAGGTTTCCGAACGACTGCCCCTTGAGCTGTCCCTCGGGAAAGCGATAGCCGAGAAGCTGCTCCATCACAGGCTCGGTGTTCGCGAGCGCCTGCATACATTGCCGCACGTCACCCGGCGGCAGAATACCCATTTCACGGCGCAGCACGCCGCTCCCGCCGCCGTCGTCCGCCACCGTGACGATGGCCGTTAAGCGGTCTGTATATTTTTTCAGCCCTCGCAGCATGGTCGACAGGCCCGTGCCGCCGCCGATGGCGGCGATCTTCGGCCCCGCGGCGCAGCGGGAGGACGCACTACTCTCATATACCATAGGGATTTCCCCTTCAAGCGCATATTTTTCTATGATAAAGGTAGTATAGCAGGCTTTCAAGCAAAATGGAAGTGGGCAAGCGATACAAGTTTTTTCATCTTTTGCACTCAACATGATAATGTTATACAAAATTTGTATTCTTCTGTTGATTTTTACTGATTCGATGTTTTCACCGCATTGTTGCTTTTATCGCCGCACTGTGGTAGGATACGACAGTAACAATGTCAAAGGAGCACTTTCATGGAACAGCTCACAGCCGCCCAGCAGGCGGCAGAATTGAACAAGAAGAATCTTTTTGCCACCTATAATCACATTGAAGCGGAATTTGTCGAGCCCGACCACGCGATCTTCAAGCTTGAGATCCGCCCCGAGAGCAAGAATCCCTACGGTATCGTGCACGGCGGCGCGATCTACACGATGGCCGACAACGCCACGGGCTACGCCGCCCACACGGATGGTCGATCCTACGTGACGCAGGGCAGCTCGATGCATTTTCTCCGCAACCAGTCGGAGGGCGTCGTGCGCGCGGACGCCAAAGTCCGCCACCGCGGCAGAACGACCTGCCTTGTCAATGTGGACATTTTAGGCGAGGGCGGCAAGCTCCTCGCCACGGGCGAGTTCACCTATTTCTGCATCGACCCCGATATCATGGCACAGAAGGCCGCGCAGCACCGCTGAGGAGGGTTTGACCATGGCATGTGCACTGCTTTACAATTTCAAGGACGCCGCACGGCTGCAAAAGGTCCGCTTCGCGCTCTTCAAGCTCGGTGTGAGCGGGCGCATCGTCGCGCCGGAGGAGCTTTCGCAGCCGATCGGCTATCTCTGCGATCTTGAGGGCTTCTCCCCTGTCGAGGAAACCGTCGAGGGCGGCTTTTCCGACGAGATGCTCGTGCTCTGCGGTCTTTCCGGTCCGCAGCTCGACGCGCTGCTCTCGTCTCTTCGCCGCAGCCGCGTGGTCGTCGCGCTCAAGGCCGTCGTCACCGAGGACAATGCCGCGTGGAGTTCGCTCCAGCTGCACGACGAGCTCCGTCAGGAACACGAGGCGATGAAGGGCACGCGCCCCAAGGATGCCGAAAAACGCTCCGCGCACCGCAAATAACCCTTGCAACCGCGCAGAGCAGGCGGTATAATAATAGGGCTTCAAATCGAAGCCCTATTCAAGTATCAATAGTATCCGGGTATAGCGAAGTTGGTATCGCGCCTGGTTTGGGAGAATACGACCAGCCGGATAAAAAACTCAATAACCGGGTGTAGCGCAGTTGGTAGCGCGCCTGCTTTGGGAGTGCCGTGGCGGTATCCGGGACAGGGCATGGCGAAACGCCGCAAAGCCTTGTGACGCCTGTGTTTGCGGGACTTTCCCCGATTGCCGAAAGCGGCATAAAAGCAGCTTTGACCACAGGAATGACCACAGACAGAAAAATCTTTGATTTTCCTCCCTGCCGTGGTATAATGGCAGAAATTGAATATCCGGGTATAGCGAAGTTGGTATCGCGCCTGGTTTGGGAGCGGGTCGCTCCCCCTTCGAGTTGGAAAATGCTATGTCCGCAATCCCTTGATACGCCTGCGATACAGGCACTTCCCCCGCAAGTCGAGGTGGTCAAAAAATCGCCGTGACCACATGTTTGACCACATCTGGCGCAAAACTCAATAACCAAAAATCCGGGATTAGCGCAGTTGGTAGCGCGGGTGGTTTGGGAGAATACGACCAGCCGGATAATTTAACTTAATAACCGGGTGTAGCGCAGTTGGTAGCGCGCCTGCTTTGGGAGCAGGATGCCGCAGGTTCGAATCCTGTCACTCGGACCACCTTTTTCAGAAAAACCGCCTAAAAGGGCGGTTTTTCTGCGTTAAAAGTTTGTTTTTTAGCTTCACTTGGCCACATTCAAACTGTGGTCAGAGAGGTAAAATGGCGGCTTTATCCTTGGAACGGAAGAATGCCGAAAACGGCAAAATCCCTAACCAATCCCTAAATTATGACATATCGCCGTAATACTGTATTAGAAATTGAGTTTATACACAATGTTTGCTATAATTACATCGACGCAGTTCTATCGTTTATATCCGCAATCTAAGGAGGGACAGTATGAGCAGAAAAAGCCGGGAACGCAGGGAAAAGAATAAGACTGTCCGTCCGGATGATTACTTCTCCAACGGCACATTCGAGATGGCTCGCTTTGGGAAAAACACTATCGTAAGAAACAATCGAACACCAGAGCAACATGCTGCGCAGATGGAATATCTGCGCGCAGAGTACGCTTCCAAATATGAGGATATCGCTCAGAAAGTAAAATCTCTCAAAGAGAAAGTAACCCAGTGCGACCCATATTCACTCCTCATGTATCTGCGAAGTTTGGCAACCATGGGGCAAATGAATATTTTTAGCGAGATTGAATATTCGAGTGATGCCAACGCGATAATCCGTGCGCAGGAGTATGTCCAAAGCATTTTAGTATCTACAGATAACAACTATGTTCCTTCCTCACCAAGCGAGGAAGCGGCGCTCCATGCTCAGATTGTAGCCGATTTCGATGAGTTGTATAAAGATTTCAGATTCTTTTATCATTTCTGGGCGGCTCATATCCAGAAATCGGGGAAGATTGGTGATTCTTGTCTTAATGAAATCGTGGAGTCCCAGTATATGTATTGGGTCCGTGGAAACCGCTATCAAATATTTGAATTGGAACCGCTAAAGTCGTTGCTTCCGCCTCACAACGATGTTTTGTTGGAACTTTTCGGAGTGTCTTCGGCAGAGGTAATTGAGGGATTGGAAAAACTCAGGTATTCCCTTTCCCAGGGATATGCGGATGCCATTATGGAACTTGGCAAAGAATTTGAGCTTTTTGTTGAAGCCGTTGACTCAGGTATCAGCCCTGAAGATGCACGCAAACACGCCGAAGGAAGAACTTCAAAAATCGCAGGTAAACTACACGGGAGCGATTTGATCAATGTTGCGGCCATTACTGGTTGGGACTCTCGGTTTATTGATATGCTGTCCTATGGTATTAATGAGTGTTCCACATTCTGGGGCGAAAGCGAATTCGCCGGTTGGCCAATTGTAGAACTGCCAGTAACCAAAAAACCATTTATTAAAATCGACGGAATATCTTACGCTTTCTTGTACTATGCTCTTTTTGATAATATTTACAGAAATATCCAAAAAGGAATTATGCAGCGAAAGCTGGAATACCTCGAAGACTGGAAGGAGAAGCAGACCCAAGCCAGCGAAGAAATGGTCAAAGAGTTATTCTTGAAATTATTGCCTGGTGCCGAAGCTCATGTTAGCAACTATTATCCTGTTAGGAACTCTTTAAAGCAGACAAATGAGAATGATATTATTATCACCTATCAGAACAATTTGTTTGTGATAGAAGTGAAAGCAGGATCATTTCCATCTACTCCGCCAATTACAGATTTCGAGGCTCACACAAAAGCATACCGGAAATTAGCAGAGGTAGCCGACTCTCAATGTAGCAGAACTGTAGAATACATTGCCAATCACGCTCCTGCTCAGTTTTATGATCACGAAAAGAATCCCACATTCTTGCTTCCGGGGCTTGATACTTTCGATGATGTATTCACTTTTTCCGTGACAGTTGATAATTTTAACGAATTCGCCGCAAAAGCAGAAAAATTGAGTATCATCTCGCTTAAGGAAGAGACAATCGTTATTTCTTACGATGACTTGTTAGCGTATGCGGGTTATTTCGATGAGCCTATCCGTTTCTTACATTATTTGAAACAGAGGAAAGCCGCAATGCGTGTTCCCCAATATCAAATGTACGATGAGTTTGATCACTTGGGTCTATACATTGATAGGAATCTATACGCTTTAGACCCGTCCCAGTATGGCGATGTTAAAAATGTCATTTGGCAAGGCTTCAGGCAAAGCTTGGATGAATACTTTAATTTGCTGTTTGCTAATCCGTCAGCAGCTAAGAAACCTACTCAGAATATGCCTGAACAAATTTCCGAAATCATCGAATATCTGGGGTACGATGTTTCTCCAGAAAAAATCCGTCTTGCGCATTATCTGATGGATTTGGCGTCGGTTGCAAAGGAAGATTTAGCTGGGCAAATTAAATATGCATTGAAACGCCAAAGAGAGTTGAAGCGCGCTGTGCCATTGGCAGCATTTGGGGACATCAAATATTGTACCTTTATTTCTATGCCTGGCATAATCCAATATCCGATTCAGGAACAGCTCGATTACGCTTATGCAGCGGCATCCAGGAACGAAGAAATTCCTGTTATGTGGATTTCATTGGAGTATGATAACAAAAAAAGATTAGTTTCCGCAAAAGGTAAGAAGTGTTTCTTCTCAGATTTGGAGGGGGACGATATTGAACGTATCCGCCATATGGGTCGAGAGAAAGCGCGGGACTGGGTTTTGCAATACAAAATGACCCACGGGAAAATAGGCCGAAACGACTACTGTCCGTGTGGAAGTGGAAAGAAGTACAAATTCTGTTGTATCGAAATCCAGTAATACAAAATAACGGAAGCCCAAGGGATGGTGGCTTGTCCCTTGGGCTTCGTTTCTTTTAGCCTACCTTCTCGAACGGGATTACCTTGCACCGGCTTTCCTCCGGCGGGTCGGGAGGCTCCGGGGTGGTGGTTGACGTGACCGATTCCATGAAGCCGCCGATCTTCTCAGCCGCGCCTCGCTGCATATCGTTGGTGATGTGCGTATAGGTGTCCAGAGTGAAGCCCGCGCTGTAGTGGCCCAGCATACTGGACAGGGTCTTTACATCCACGCCGCTGGAGATTGCCATCGTGGCGAATGTGTGTCTGAGGTCGTGAAAGCGCACGTGCTCCTCGATGCCTGCGTTTTTCAGCAGCTTCCGGTTGATCCGCGACACAGCGTCCGGACTCCAGTATCCGCCTGTGCGGGGCAACGGGAACAGGATGGGGTTGTCCGGGTGCTGCTCGTGCTCCTGCACGAGCAGGTCTACCGCCTGCTGCGACAGCGCCACCTTGCGGACGGAGTTTTTCGTTTTCGGCTCCGTCACATCCAGCTCGCCTTCCATGCGGGTGACCTGCTTGTTCACCGTCAGGATGCGCTCTTTTACATTCAAGTCCTCCCACTGGAGCGCCAGCAGTTCGCCCCGGCGCAGGCCGCTGGACAACTCCAGATAGAACATAGGCAGGACGCCGTATTTCTCCGCTTCCTGGAGGTATCTGCCGATCTTCTCCGGCGGGAGGATGGTCATCTCTTTCTTGTCCTTGGGCGGGATGCGGCAGTTCTCGCAGGGGTTGTACGGGATGAGCCGCTCTTTCACCCCTGCTTCAGCGCCGCCTGCAGCACCGCATGGACACGCCGCACGAAGGTGTTGGACAGGGGCTTGTCGTTCTGTTTCGCCCCACGGGGCATCCTGCCGTTTTCTTTCAGATCGTTATACATTCTCTGGATATGGATGGACGAGAGCTGCCTGAGCTTGATCGCACCGATGGCCGGGATGATGTGGTGCTCGATGATCCCCTCATAGCCCTTGGCAGTGTTGTAGCGGATGTTTGGCTTGCTGTAAGTTTCAAACCACAGGCGGCACCACTCCGCTGCGGTGTAGTCGCCCGTGTGATTGAGCGGCACACCGCGATTCTCCCGAATGGCTCTCGCCAGCTTTTCTTTGCACTCCGCCTGGGTCTTGGCGGACACGCTTTTCTGGATGGCCTTGCCGGTGACTGGGTCGATGCCCTGGGTATATCTGCCCTCCCAGCGGCCGCTGGGCTTTTTACGGATGCTGCCCTCGCCGTTGGCTCGTTTCTTTGCCATTTATGATCCCTCCTTTTTAACACAAACACATACCACAGAATTTTTGGAATAGCTACTAAAATATTTCAGATTTTTTCGCGGCCTGTTCGTCGATCCATTCCATGAATTTGTCACGGGGAACGATGATGCGGCTGCCCAGGGTGATGGTGGGGAAATCCCTGCGGTGGGCCACCTCATAGGCGTGGGCCAGACCGATGCCCAGCACATGGGACACATCCTCCACGGTCAGCATCAGCGGGAGTTCATCGAACGAATTGTATTTGGATTTTCTCATTCAGTTCCTTTCTACCTTCCGTGCGGAAAGGTTTTATTCTTTGTTTTGCGGCCCAGTTTCTGCGCCGCTTACATGGTCATATCTGGCCACTGCTCCTCGTGGTCATCCGGCTTGTGGCCCAGGGCGATGCGCTTTTCTTGGAGCTTCTTCAGCCGCTTCCGGTCGATCTGAACACCTCCGGGGCGGGACTTGGGTACGGAGTTGTCCCGGAACACCCGGCTCATGTGATGGAGCAGCCGGGTCACCGCCAGCATCACAGAGGGCGGACGGTTTTCTTCCAGATGGTCCAGGAGGTACTGGGCATACTGGTTGTCCTGCTCGGCAGATTGGCTCAGCCAGTGTACAGCCTGCTCCTCGTCATAGGGAACTTCCTTTCCGGTGAGGTACAGCTTGCCCAGCATATACTGGGCGTAGGGATTTCCCCCCTCCGCCGACCTGGCGAACCACTCCACCGCGGCATCACTATTTCGTTTAATCAAATCGCCTTTGAGCAGTTCCTTGGCCAGCCGATACATGGCGTAGCTGCTGTCGTTGACCGCAGCGGTGTAGAGCCAGTTCATCCCCTTCCGGGTATCCCGCACTTCCAAATCATCCGAGAGGTATAACTTAGCAAGGGAATATTGTGCCACCAGATGTCCCTGATCCGCCGCCTGCTCGAACCAGTACCGTGCTTCCACCGAGTCCGGGATCAGTAAAGGTCCGTCCCGCCAGAGCTTTCCCATCAGGTACTGCGCATACATATCGCCGCTTTCCGCCAGCCTTTCCATTTCAGAGACGGCTTCGCCGCGCTCCTCCATGGTCAGGCTCTCGTCCCGGATCACATTCCGCAGTGTCCAGTAGTCGTAGGAGGCGTTGCAGTATTCTTCCGGCTCATCATACTGGCCCATGTCTTTCTCCTCGAAGGTGATCTCACCCAACCGCAGGCGCTCCGCTTCCTGAATGACCGCGTTCTTGATCTGCCGGAACTCTTTCTGCTTTGAGAGAGGAACACTTTCCTAAGGCTTGTCGTGGTAGTAACTGTCCACCTTGCCCTGAAGCATCAGCCAATGGTCATAGCATTTGCTCACAGCGGGGAGCCGTTCCATCTCGTCCACGATCTCATCCACCAGCTGCTTCAACCGTTTGGGAAGGTAACCGTAGGATTTCTTGCCCTTGACCGTTCCAAGCTGCGCCGCCAGTTCCAGCATGAGCCGCTCAGCGTCCGGGTGGTCACATACGCCGTCCTGCATGGCACGCACCAGTTCCAACATCGCCCGCCGCGCTTGGCGCACCAGCTCGTCTCTGGACTCAGACTTCTGTTCGTAGAGATGCAGCATTTCGTTGCGGAAGATATCATTGGTCAGCTTGGACTTGATCTGACGGATACCTTCCTTGGAGAGGTAGGCCTGTCCCGGCTTTGCGGACCAGGCCATCATGTGGATGTGCGGATGCTCGCCCTCGTCGTGGAAGACAGCGTACCATCGGAAGTTGCCGGGCGGGATCTTCATTGCCGCCGCGATGTTGTTGCGGTGGGCGCGGATGAGATTTCGCCACGCTGCGGCGTTATCGAAGCCGAGCCGGGCCGCATCCTCACGCTTGAGGGAGATGATGTGCGTCCACACATTTCCGGTGTAGCTCTCCAGCTCCTCCACGGCTTCCTCCATAGAGACCGTTTCCTCATCACCGAACAGGCCGTGGGTACCGATGCGCTCAGCGCGGGGGCGGGTGGCGATGTACTTCATGTACTGGCCTGATTCGTGGATGGCATCCCAGTTGGTTTCCAGCGCCAGCGTGATGAATGCAGAGGCGCTGACCTTGGCGGGCTTCGCTTGGTAGTCCTCGTACTCGTAGAGCGTCTTGCTGTCCGGGAAGTCCTTGACCAGTTTGGCGATGAGCTGCTCCTGCTTTCGTGTGGGCGGACGGTCATCTGGGATAAGCTCCACCCGCTCCCGCGTTGCGATGTAGTGAAGGTATCCGGAGGCCCCACCGGTGCTTTTGATATAGGGACTCTTGAGGATCAGCCTTGCCATTCGTCATCATCCCAGTCCTGCTCCTGGCGGGAGCGTGCGTATTTCTCCAGAGAGATGGTACCGTTTGTGGCCTTCACATTCCGGACGCTCTGCGCTCGTCTGCGCTTCAAGTCATCCCGGTCCATCTCGAACGCTTCCGCGATGATGCCGTTGGTCATGTCCTGCTCCACGCATTTGGTAAAATCTCTGCGGGCGATATAGTCCTCCAATCTGCTCAGCCTGCCGTCGATGGCAGACATGATTGCCATGGGCAGCAGCGTTGTGTTGTCCTGTATTCCCAGATAGTCCACATAGAAGTTCACGGCTTTCTCGATGAACTCATTTTTGCTCTGGCAGTTGTCGGCGGCGTACCACTGCTCGATCCTTCTTCTGGTTTCTGGCTGCATCCGGAATGCAATACGATCTCTGGTTTCTTTACTCATTCAATTCCTCCTTTTTGCTGTAAGACATCCTTGAAAAGCCCTGCAACACGGGGCTTTTCGGGGAAGCTGACGCCATCGGCGCTTTTTTCGTCTCTCAAAGACGCCAGCTTCAAGCGTCCGAAACTGCCCGCACTGCGGGCAGAAGTGGCGGCTGCGGCGGCGCTTGCGACGCCATGCCTTTATCCTGCTTTGCGTCGTCGCAAGCTCCACATCCCTCATTTTCGCCCAAAAGGGCGAAAAACCGCTCGTTACGCTGCTCCTCCTTCTCCCACCGAACCCGCTTCGCTGGGCTTCGGCGGGAACCCTGCCGTCCTCTCAAATCCCTCCGAAAACGGCTCACATCCGGCTTCAACCCCCTGGTTGGGACTGGGACTCGCTTCCTCCCGGAAAGGCGCACACAAGGCGTTCTGTCGGCTTTGAGCATTGAACTTTTCGAGGAGCTGCGCCGCACGATAGCGGGCGGCAGCCTCCTCTGCCTGCCGGAACTGCCGCTCATAGAACGCTTCGAGTACACCCGGGATAGGACGAATGGTGTAGAGCAGATTTCCGTTCAGCGGTTTTCCGTCTTTGCTCTGCATGATGGTCGGCTCCGTGTAGATGAGGCCTTTCTCCTCCAGCTGCCGCACGTACTTTGCCACCGTATTTTCACTCATGCCGATCGCATGGCCGATGGTTTTGTAACTGGGGTAGCACTGGTAAGTCTTACGATTCTCGCACCGGAGCAGATAGATGTAGAGAGATATCTCCCGGTAATCCAGACCGATGCTGAATATCTCGTTGGGCACCATAAAATAGTTTTTCTCTGCACTGCGCTTGGGCCATTTGTTGTAACTCAATTCATACCTCCTGTGTTGTTGTAGACTTCTGCGGCACTCACACAGGGAGCGTGCGGAAAGTTTTCATTGCTTTTCCGCTGCCCGTTTGCTATACTTTGGTTAGTTGATTTGCGCGTGCCTGTGTGTGCGCCGAGCCGCCGGACTGTTGCCGCAGTCACGGCGGTTTTTGTTTTGCGGTCGGACTGGTGTGCACCCCTCCGCCGCTTTGCAGCTGAGTCTTTTACTTTCATCTGTGAGCTATCTTTTTCGCCTCCTCCGTGTTAGAATGATTTATATAGCCGTGCCGTTGGAAACGGCACATAGCAAAAGACCGTGCTCCCGGGAGCACGGTCAGAGATGGAATAGCCTTCCGAGCGAATCGCCGTATGGCTGAGAGCGCACATGCTCTCATGGGGTGCTCTGTCTAAGGCCATGTGGGTTCGTCAGCGCGGAGGCCGTGCCGTACCGAACCGAAGGAAACTCCACCCGGGTGAAATTGTCCTTCTACTATTACTTAGAGAAAAATCGCAAAATCGGAAGGTCGAGAAATGTAAACTTTTTGTGAATACAGAAAGAGTGGTGAGTTCATGTCCTTCAAGGATACCCAGTCTTATAAAGAGCTTCAGGCGGATTGGCGCTGGATACGCTCCATGGACCCGGAAGCTGCCGCTGCCGCAGACCAGTGGGTGAAGGAGCATCCAGAGGAGTGGAAGGAGCTGGAGCACATGCTCTACTACAGCGAGGCCAACTTTCACAAGCGCGTTGCGCCAGATACTCTGGAAGATGTGGATATCAAACAGCCCCGATCTTACAATCCGGAAGCGTTCTTGCCGGAGGAAGTGCGCAACGCGATCTACGATGATATGCGCTGGTTTGACCGGGCGAAGTATCTGCCAGAGGGATCTGATGAAGACCCGCTCATGTATGTGCGCAAAGAAATTGACGAGGGACTGCATGAGCTGACCGAGTTGCAGCGGGAGATTTTGTTCCGCACCGTCATCAACGGCGAGTCCACCGAGTCTGTCGCACAGGACAAGCAGTGCTCGTCCAGAAACATCCGGGATATCCGCGCCCGTGCGCTTCGACAGATACGGGCCAAAATCAAAAGACATGAAGGCTACGGCAGGCCCGACGTTGCCATCATTATTTTGCTGTTTATGCTGCTTGTTGGTGTTCCGCTTGTTTGCTGGGGAGAACAGCTTTGGGCCGCATATCCCTGGCTGGAGCCTGTGGCTGCAGTGCTTAGCGCATTGGTTGTGGCTGTCATGTTCCAAAGTTCCCTTCGCAGAGAAGCAGAAAGGCTGCTGCGCCAGCATTGGGCCAGCCTGAATGGATCGCAGAGAAAAGAATAGTCGCTGCGAAAGAAGGAGCTGAGACTTTTGGTGGTCTCAGCTCCTTCTGGTTGTTAGGTATTGTCGATTAGCTTTTACCGTTATTTTGTCGACGCTTTTTATCGCTTGCTTTATCGGTTATCGCTTGTTTTATTGCACTTTAGGCTCTATCGCTACTGTTGATTCTTTATAAGGTAGCAATATCAAACAACAAAAACCTTGCAAACCATTTCTTGGAGGTATTGCTCCCAGGCTTTTGCACTTTCCACGCTCCAATCATCGACACTGTCAAAATACTTGTTAATGACATACTCTGAGTCATGATAGATTGCCTTCTTCGCTGTATAAGATTTATTCTTGGCCCTGTCATTCTCTCCGTTGGTAAGGAGTGTCAGATTGCTGAGCGTAGGCTTCGCCTCCTTACGATTCGCTAAGTGCCTCGCTTCGCTCGGTTGCTCACGTGTATAGCGCCTGCGGGCGCTTATGTGACACAAACATATACCACACCTTTTGCGGAATAGCTATCAGAATTTCAGAAGATTATCCAGAATATTTGCCGCCTGTTGCAGTTCGCTCTGGGTGGCCTCATTTTGCATATCCTCGTCCTTTTGTACCTTGTGGGGCAGATAGGGTTCATAGTTCTGTCTGGTGATTGTCGGGCGGTAGTGTCCAAGCATCTGCGCCAACTCCTTGGCATCCATGCCGTTCTTTAGAGCAAGGATGGCACAGGTATGACGGAGATCCGCGAATCGGATATGGTCAAGCCCCGCTTCCTTGATGATCTCATCGTGCATCCGGTGCACCATCTGAGGCGAGAAGGGCTTCAGCGTAGCCGGGTGCATGAACATGAGCGGGCTGCTGGGGTGCTTGCTGTGCTCCATGATGAGAAGGTCGACCACCTCCGGGGTCAGCCTTATTGACCTCGTCTGGCTACCGTACTCCACCAGCTCACGCCGTACCACCGCACGGTTTTCCGCAATGGTCAGCGTCCGACTTTCGATGTCAAGGTCGCTCCATTTCAGGGCGATGAGCTCGCCTTGGCGAAGCCCTGTCGTCAGTGCCAGCATGAACATGGGGAGGTAGCCCAGACGCTCGGCGGCATCCAGATAGTCCTCCATTTCCAGAGGCGTCATGATATTTGCTTTCACCGTCGTGGACTTGCGGTAGTGAAACGCCTTGGCGGGGTTCTCTGATATAAGGCCATCCCGAATGGCCTGGTCCAGACACTGCTGAAGCAGGCGGTGGATGTGCCGCATGGTTTCTTCTCCCAAGCCAGAGCTGCCGGTTCGATGATTGCCGAAGCGCTTCCGTTCCTCCAGAAATTCTCCAACCATCTCCGATGTCAATTCGGAGAGGAGCACATCTCCCAAGCCGGGGAGGATGTGGTTTTTGAACACATAGTTGTGTGCCGCATAGGTGGTCGACCTGCTTTGGTACCTGTCGTAGGTTTCCTGCCAGAAGATGATGTATTCCCGAAGCGTCATATTCCCACCTCCATACACTGGCGCTGTAAGTCTCGAAAGGCCACCCATGGGAGCCTTGCCTGTTTCAGAATCTTCTTGTGCAGATAGTAGAACTCGTGGAGCTTGTACGGCGCTTCGGTTTTGGGGTTGAGGAACACATAGGGCGAGGCCGTTTCCGGTATCTGCTCAAGAAGAAGTACCGTCTTGTCATTGAGTATCAGCAGGCGCTGTCCTCTGAGGATGTACTTGTAGCGGACATGAAAATCGGCCCACGACAAGGTGATCAGTTCACATTGCCGCAGGCCGCTTGAAAGTCCTGTATAGATGATGGGGAGTATGCCGAGCTGTTCTGCCGCGTTCAGGTAACGCTGGAGCTGCCCCAATCGCAGAGGGGCTGTTTTGTATTCCTCTGCCTTGGGCTCCCGGCAGAGCCGCACCGGGTTGTAGGGAATGAGCCGATCCCGCGCTGTTTCGTCCAGGCACCGCCGCAGGAGCAGATGGACGCACCAGACGCTTCTGGCGCCGAGTCCCCGGCTTCGCAGGCTGTCGTAGAAATCGGTGATTGTCTGCTTTGTCAAGTCAGAGAGCGCCACACTTCCGATGCTGGGGATGATGTGGCTGTAAATCAGATTGCGGTACCCGCCCTCGGTGTTGCCGTTCCATTTATGGCGGTTGGTGATGAACCACCGGCCGCACCACCGCCCGACTGTCATGGTATTTTCTTTCTGCATATCGTCGCCTCCTTTTGGCAAACGAACAATATCACAAAAAGCAGGAAATAGCTACCGGAAAGAACGGAATATTCGCAGGAAAATAACTGTTCCGAACGATGCCGCTTGTTGTCTTTCTTATCATTCTTGTCAGCTGCTGATCAAATGACAAGAATCCGGTTCGGCATCAGATATTGGCTCCGGCCAAGTAGCGTTTCAGAAGGAACGCGCAGAAATAAGGGAAGGTATAGATATCATCACTATATCCGATGTTCCCGCCGGTGAACTTAATACCGCAATGAATATCAGCATACTTCTCGCTGCTGATCAGGGTTCTCATGGACTTGGCAGTTCCATTTTTGGCCTTCACCTCAACAGGGATCAGGGCACTTGCCGTTCTGACGAAGAAGTCCTGTTCCAGGGAAGAATCATCCCGTTTATAGTAATAGAGTTTGTATCCCGCTTTGACCAGCGCTTCGCCAACAACATTTTCGTAAAGCGCTCCCTTATAGACTCCGAGGTTTTTGTTGGTCCGCAAATCCTCCTGGGCTTCTTCATCCAGCATAGCCACAAGCAAGCCGCTGTCGGCAAAGTAGATTTTATACTTCGTATCGTCATAGTTGCCCTGAAGCGGCAACTCCGGGAAATTCAGGCAGTAGCAGACATTGACCATTCCCGCATCGTCCAGCCATTCAACGCATCCTCTATAGTCGCGGAAACGAGCGCCGGAGGCAACTTTAGAGATTTGGAACTTTTTATTGTCCTTGGCAAGCTGCGCAGGAATATGGTTAAATACATTCACAATTCTGGTCTGATCTATGCCTTCAGCATATTTGCGAATGTCCTCTTTGTAGTCAGCGATAAGCTGTCTCTGTACTTCAAGTGACCCCTCAAAGGTACCTTTTGCAATGAACTCACGAACAACAGCGGGCATTCCGCCCAAGATGCAGTAGTCAAGGAAGAGTGAGCTGCATACCGGCATCTGTACCTCGTTGAAGGGCGTGAGATTTCGCATATGCTCCAGCATATCTTCGACGAAGCTCTCGTCATAGCCCTTGGCCCACAGGAATTCCTCGAAGTCCAGAGAGAACATTTCATAATCAGTCTTATAGCCTACACTGTTGCTCTCAATTTTCCGATAATTGATGCCCAGCATGGAGCCGCTGCAGATCACATCGAATCTGCCATCGATTTTGAAGAATTTCAGTGCTGTGGCAATCTCCGGGAACTCTTGCAGTTCATCAAAAAATATCAGTGTTTCGCCTTCAATAAACCGTTTGGACGGGTCCATTCTGGAGATATTCTTAATAATATCATCTGCCTTATATCCATCCGCCGTAATCATTTTATATTTCGGTTCTTCCACAAAGTTGATGGTGATCATGCTCTGGTAATTCATATCTCCAAACCGCTTGATCGACTCGGTTTTGCCTACCTGTCGAGGCCCCTTGACGATTAACGGCTTTCTGTCAGGATTGGCTTTCCATTCGGCCAGGAAAGCATCGATTTTTCGTTTCAAGTAGAGCATTTCACTCGCCTCCTTCGCTATTATTATAGCGATACCCGATGGAGAATTCAATCGAAATCACAAAAAATGAGCGAGTTTTTTCTTTATTCACACATTTTATGAGTGAGTTTTAGCAGTCACAACACATTTTTCGCTTGTCGAGAGGGTGGGTAATGTCACGCCAGAGCTTATTTCATTGTTTATGCGACGCAGTTTCTGAGCTACTCGCTGCGGCAAAAACACCCGCTGTTGGAGGTAAACCCGGTCGGAAGCACTTTTAATATACAGAATTCAATCCCACACAAATCCCAAAAGCCGAAAGCGGTGGCTGAAATAAACAGTCCAATAGAGTTCCAAAGAGGAACCGCAGGAGTGCCGGAAAGCACCAAAGAGGGCTTAACAGGCCTGCCTGAAGGTTCAGACATAGGTTTGGGATCAAGAGACCGGGCGTTCGAGTCGCCCCACTCGGACCAAGTAATGATAATCCGAACTACATTATCCAAGTGGGTAATGTGT